>Ga0208757_100080_pt1 | contig 73372 bp, 82 predicted proteins | sample LakWasMe97_LOW12_2_FD_183917 | JGI IMG/M metagenome (GOLD analysis project Ga0208757, IMG submission 183917) | Freshwater sediment methanotrophic microbial communities from Lake Washington under simulated oxygen tension - Sediment Metagenome... | ecosystem: Environmental > Aquatic > Freshwater >... | reverse complement strand
TTCCAGGATTCATGTCAATATTTTATTTAGTCAATTTTAAAAGAGTTAGAACAACTTATTTGGTTTGAAGATTTTTGGAAAACCCATGAATATCAGTATGATTTGCAGGATATTTAGCGTTTTAACCTTAACTTCAGAAAAACTTCGGTTCATTATTCCCCTAAAATCCTTAATCGCTGTTTGAATAAAGGCATCGCAAAATGCCAAAGGCTAGAATCTCCAAAACAAACTTTCAGTGAAAACAACAACTCTCCAGGGACTCATAATTTTTTTGGCCTTCGTCATCGATAAATACATAATCGCAAACGGTTTGAATCGCTTGAATATCCGCTTGAGTTTTAATATCAAATTGCTCGAATAAAGACGATTGACCCTCAATGGTTTCCAGGCGGGAAATACACATACCTATACGCAGCTCATAAGCATGAATCTTGATTATTCCACTTTCTATCTTTGGCATATTTATCTCCTCTTCTGCTTTATAGGAATGTTTTGTAAATCTGGATAATGCTAAAAAAATACCGCCCCTTAAATCGAAACTTAAAAAGAGTACGGTCTTATATTTATTTGAATATCGAATGGCGCAAGCTATCGGGCAAACAATAAAAACGAACGATAGCTGCTGGACGCAAATCACACGGCATCTTAAGTCCTTGGCAAATATATTTCGTTGCGCAGCGGGAGATAAACCGTAAATGTGTTAACAGATCAATTCAATCCTAATCAATCGAATATCCGTTAAGTTAAGGCTGCTTGATTCTGTGTAGACCGCAAAACGGGCGTCATGTGGCAATGGAGATCAATCATATAACGCGAGTCAAAGCCGTTACAGCGGATTTGAAAGCCGAATATAAACGGGTTATGACAAGCCGTCAGTCAGATGAAAAACGTGGGGAATCCAATCGAACAACCGTTGCCGTTGTGTCTATGTTTGTTTGAACGGGGCAAGGGTGTTACTAAGCTGAAGCTCATTGACTTCATGGGGCTGAATTGTTTTGCCTTTAAATTAAACGTAGACCCAACATTAACAATCTACATCATGTTTCTGGCGACATCAGAGTTTGTTACTGATGCCAAGTTTCGAACAGGCAAACTAACAATCGCTGAAAATTTACTGCTGAATTTGATAAAACGAGGAAAAGCTTGCGTTATCCCGAGGCTCTCAACGAATACTGCAACATTTTCGTGAAAAAGACCAAACAGGTCGTGTGATATGCGCCATCCCTTTGGCACCCATTGTATCCTTGTGCCGATGACGGCAACCGAATAAGCCCTAACGGCTTATGGTGCGCAACTATACCAGATATTTCCGCATAAGCAATAGGATATAGTATAAATTAAAGACCAAGGCCTGAGTATCAGTCAGGTTTGCCAGGATATAAATCAGGCACTTCCGAACAAATAACAGGGCTAGCCTCTTCCAATACAGCAGGAGCCGTGGCAACTGTTGGGACAATGCGGTAATGAGGGGGGGGCGCTTCTCCTAAACCTGAAAATGCAGCGGGTTTGGCGGCAAGACTATGCTAATCATCAAGAAGCAAGTCGCGATGTAACTGACCGCATCGTTGGCTTTTATAACAGTCGGCGTCTGCATGCAAAACCGGACTACTTGTCACTTAGGAATGCGCATGAAATAACTTTTGCAAATAGCATCGCCACTATCCCCAGACCTGGCAGGTTTTAAAAACCTGCCAGGTCTAACTTGTGAAGTTATTTTATGCGCATTCCTTAACGTTTCTAATCGAAAAACGGCAAGCGATTTTCGCTTCTCTAAAACGCCGCCTGTAAATTAACGCCGGCCGATTTGCTTTCGTAAGAGGCTATCGGGTTGTTGGAATCACGCTTCTCGTATGTCAGCGTCGGGCCGATACTGATGCTTTCCACCGGGTGGTACATCACATTCAAACCGACGTTTCCGACATTGTCTTTTTGCTGTTCAGAGCCCACGGCGCTACTGCCGGTTCCGCCCAGATATTGTTGCTGTTGGTAGGATAGCGGCAGGCTCAGTGCGATTTTAGGCGTGGTCTGCCACTTGAGGTTAAACCATATCCCCTGCGTCAGTACAAAGCTGCTAAAGCGGTTGTCGGCTTGATAAATATCTCGTCTTGCGGAGAGCTCTAACACTGTTTTGTTGCCGGCTTGCCAGTTCAAATTAAGATGGGCAACGATGTCGGAAAAATCAAGGGCGCTTAAATGCGCGTAGTTTTGATATGTATAGCCGACCAGCGCATCAATACGCGTTTTACTACTGGCATGCCAATCCCAGATCGCCGCATAATTCATACGCGTATAGGCATTATCCTGGGTACTGCCGGCGCTTAATTGGCGTTGCGGATATTCTCCATCGGTGGCGAGCACCCGCGCCTCTAAAATGCTACCGGTGGGACTTAGGTATTGCAGACCGAGTTCGGCATTATTTTCAGTGTTGTTGCTGAATTGCCTGCTATTATCGTCAAACTGCCGCTCTGTCCTAAACACGCCAAGCTTGATTTTGCCGTTAGGATGAAACAGGTAACCGGCGTTAACAAAGGATCGTTGGTTATTTTGCAGGTTGCCTACCAAGCTGTTCAACTGAACAAAACTACCCAATTCTTGAATGTTGCTGTAACCGATTTCGCCATCCAGATTGTTCCTAACGTGCCATTCCCATTTGGCCTGCGTGTTCCAACCGGTGTAATCCAGACTGCTGAAAGTTTGAAACCAGTTCTGGTTAACATTGGCTTTGACGATGATATGCTGCCTGCTGATGGTCCAGTCCATATCAAAGCCGGCTGCGACCTGTTTGATAAATTCGCTTTTGTCGCTTTTGCCGGTTACCGCCACCGGATCGACAGTATCGGATAAGCGTAAAAAGTTGCTGTCGTATAGCAAGCTGGAGGCAACGTAGGGCTTGATGGTATCGTCCGACGAGGCCACCGCATGGCTTTTGCTTGGCAGCCCCCCTATCAGCAACAGAAAGCACGACAAGACGTATCGGTTTTTCGCCGCATTATTTTTGCTGAATCTCATAAGCGCTGACTTCAATATATTAACTTTAATAAAAACAAAATCTTACTATAAATTGTTAATATAGTTTGTTTTATATAATTAAGCAATTACGCGTTAGTTTTTTATTTTTAAAAATCTGTTAATACCACGCCAAGGCATTGACTGCCGGTGTCTTGCAAAGCGTCTTTTAAGTGTTGCAAATCATTCATCCGGGTTTTGTGCTGCCGCGCCACTAAAAGAGCGCCGCCACAATTTGAGGCGATCATTTGCGCGTCCATGTTCTGCGCTGCTGCCGGCGTGTCAATCAGGATAACGTCGAATTGCGTTTTTAATTGTTGCAAACAGTGTTTTAAGCCGCGGCCGATCAATTCGCCCGGATTGGGCGGCACTGTGCCCGCCGGCAAGACCGATAAATCCCGGAACGCCGGAATGCGGGTAACCGCGCTGAGATCGGCGCGTCCGGCTAACACATCCGAAAGCCCATAAGCGCTTTGTAGCTTGAATAACGCCTGCTGCCGCGAATTGCGCAAATCGGCATCGATTAACAGGGTGCGTTCGCCAAGATGAGAAAACACAATCGCCAGATTAGCCGCCATGCAACTGCGGCCTTCGCCGCGACCGGGACTGACTACCGCCAAGGTTTTACGGGCATCCCTAAACCAGCGCAGCATCAATTGTCCGCGCACAGCGCGCAGCGCTTCCACTTGGGCGCTAAAAGGCTGGTACGCGGCAACCAGTTCCCGACTGAAATGATCGTCGCTTGCCATCAGGAAGGGGAAATCAAATTGATGCGATAAGGCTTTTTGTATGTCGTCCTCGTTGATCAAGCCCAGTGCCTTGGCCGCCTCGCCAAAGTGCAGGCCTTGCTGTTTTTGCAAAAGGATAATGCGTTCGGCATCGCTAACACTGATTTTTCCTGCGTCCAGTAATAGCGCGCCCATGGACGCGGCGCTTTCTGTTTCGTTCATTTCGTTGAACATTTTGTTATTGATTATAACTTTCGCTGTTTGCATTTATGCGCTACCTCGTTCGCTAGATCCGTCAATGATGTTACCGATACTAGACAGCCGGGCTATCCGCTTGTCCTTGGATGCCGTGGAGGAAACGATGGCGAAAACGGGAACCGCCAATAACTCCGAAACATCAAAAGCGGATCGCACTCGCCGATCCCTTAATTCTGCCAATAACGCCGACCCCACCCCTAACATCCCGCCCAGAAAAACCGACAAGATCATGTTTAACAACACTTTGGGCTTAGCTGGTTTTTGCGGAGGCAGGGCGTAACTGAGCACCGCGATATTGGTCTGGCTTATTTCGCTTTCCATACGGCTTTGCACCGCTCGCTGCATGGCGGCATCATAGACCCGCTGTGCGTTTTCCACTTCTCGATTAAACACCATGATTTCGTCATGCTGTTTTTTCAGCTCCAATACCTTGGCTTTCTGTTCAGCCAGGGCATTGGCCGCTATCTTGTCGCGTTGGACGGAAGAAGCAACGCCGCTGGCGATGCTGCTTAATACCATGCTGGTTTCGGAATGAATTTTCTGTTGCAGATTGTCCAGTTCGGCTTTCGCTTGCTTGTATTGCGGATGGTTTATATCAACCCGCTTGGACAATTCGGCAAAACGGGATTCTACTCGCGCCAATTCGGTCTTCAGCGATTGAATCAATGGATTGCCCAATACTTCCTGTAGCGATTCAAATGAGCCGCCTCGCTTAACGGTGCCGGTCAACAAATCTTTTCTGGATTGTAATTCGCTGGTGCGCGCCTGCCCTTCCACCAACTGCTTCGATAAATCGGCCAGACGGGAGTTTTCCAGATCGAGACGGTCATCGGTCGCCACAATGCCATGTTCTTGTTGATAGGTAGACAGTACTGACTGCGCATGTTCCAGACGCTCTCGCAAAGTAGTCATTTGCGAGTCGAACCAATCCGCGCTCATCTTGGCCGGTTGAACCTGCAATTCGGTGCTGGTTTGAATATAAGTGTCGGCAAAGGCGTTGGCGATATTCGCGGCCAGTTGCGGGTCCGTAAAAGTAAAGTCGACCTGCATGACGCTGCTCTCGCGCGAAGGCCTGATGTCCAGTTTTTTCAGCAATACCTCCGCAATCCAATCCTTGATGTCGCCACTGGCCTTGGATTTTACAAAGTCATCCTGTAGTTTCCGGTTCTCGTCGAGTTTTAGTTTTTCGACCACTTTTCGCGCCACCTTATGACTGGAAATCACATCGACCTGTGTCGCTATATAGCCGGGCAGCAACTGGACCGGCAAGGTCAGCCCGGTCACCCGATCGACGCTGCGTTGATCGACCACCATCGAGGCGGTGGCGAGGTATTGTTTGGGCCACAACAGGCTCACCGCCAAGGCTGTAATGACGGTGATCATCAATGCCGTCAGGACAACGCCTTTGCGGAACCAGAGAAGGTAAATAAATTGTTGGAAATTCATACTGTTCCTTTATTGCGCTATTGATTCAAGCTATGTATGGAAGCCGAAGTTTTTGAACTGCCCTCACCCTAGCCCACACCCAAAGAGCGTAAGTATCTACACAACTTTTTTGCATTGGAAATACAATGAGTTACAAAGCGGTCTAACTCCCTCTCCTGCTGGACGACTGCAAGGATCCAGGAGGTGTAGAGCAACCTTCTCCCTCAAGGGAGAAGGAACCGGTACTTATGTAGATACTTACGCCCAAAGAAAGGGCGCTTTGTGTCGCTTTATCAGCTTCGTTATCTATAATCGAATGAGGCACTACCTTAAAACCACCGTTCGCCCACATAAATCACATCATCTTTTAATACCGCGTCGCCCAACTCCACATCGACTTCCTGTAAGTCGCCGCGTCCATTCTTGCGTTTAACGACGATGCCGTTTTCAGTACCGCGCAAAGTCAGGCCGCCGCCGATCGGCAAGGCCTTCACCACCGAAATATCCGGTTCAATGCGATAGCCGCCGGGACGCTGGACTTCGCCATAGATGTAGAACAAAGGCGCCTTGGGTACATACACCACATCACCTTGACGCATCTTAAAGGGCGCGATGTTTTGGCCGTTTTCCATATAAGTCCTTAAATCCAGCTCCTGCTTTTGCGGTTTGCCGTCCACAGCGCGGGTAACCACTACCGTGGTGTCGCCTAATTCGTCAATACCTTCGGCCATGGCGATCAAGTCGACGATTGAACTATCGGAATCCAAAGGATAACGCCCCGGTTTATTGACATAGCCCAGCACCGAAACCTGCTGGCTGACATGCTCCGACACCGTGACATTAACCTGAGCATCCTGAATAAAACCGCCGCTGATCAGAGCAACCGCAATCGCTTCCTCCAATTCCATAGTGGATTTTCCGCTCGCCGCCACTTCGCCAATGAGCGGAAAGCTAATCCGGCCATCGGCGGAAACGCGCGTTTCCGTTTTTAAGTCGTCATAACCGTATACAGTGATATGCAAAACATCGTCAGGACCAATGTTATAAGCGGCAATGCTGTGCTGAACAGGCAACAGCAGCAACACTGCCAACAGCAAGGACAAGGAATAGTGTTTATCGAGCCACTTAACTCTTTTATCAGTACGCATTTTTATCCTCGATTACCACGCCGATGGTTTTAAAAATGATTAATAAGTCTAGAAATAAAGACCAGTTGCGCAGATAATCCAGATCGTAATCGATCCGGCGCTGCATTTTTTCCTCAGTATCGGTTTCCCCCCGAAAGCCGTTGACCTGCGCCCACCCGGTAATGCCGGGCTTTACCTTATGCCGGACCATATAGCCTTTGATGAGATTGCGATATAACTCGTTATGGCTGATAGCATGCGGTCTCGGGCCGACCACGCTCATACGTCCTTGCAGCACGTTGATAAACTGCGGCAACTCATCCAGCGATGTTCTGCGTAAGAAGCCGCCAAACCGGGTGATGCGTGGATCGCATCGAGTTGCCTGCTCAATTTTCTCGCCGTCGTCCATCACCGTCATGCTACGAAATTTATAAACCACAATTTCCTTGCCATCAATCCCGTAACGACGCTGCTTGAATAACACCGGGCCGGGCGAGCTGAGCTTTACGCCAATGGCAATCAACAACATCAATGGGGCAATCAACAGTAAAATCGGAAGCGACAACAGCACATCGCTGATCCGTTTAATCGCGCTGTTAATACCCACAAACGGCGTTTCGCAGACTGTCACGATGGGAATGCCATTGATGACGCTGATGTTGGCCTGAATTAAATCAAACGGACGCATATCCGGTACAAAGTAAATCGATGCCGTGGTATCGCGGCGTAAATCATCCAACAATGCCAAAACCCGCGGTTGCGCGGACATTGGCAAAGCAATGTAAATGTGCTGAACGTTATGGGTTTTAACAAACTCAGTTGCCGAATCAATGTCGCCCAGCAGCGCTTCGGGTCGGCGCTGCTCATTTTTCGACCTGCGGCGGCGTCCAGGGCGACGGTCATCGAAAACCCCCAGGCAGCCCACTCGCAATAACGGGTTTTGCTTAAATTGATAGCTCAGTTTGCGACTTAAATCACTAACGCCGACAATGACCGCTCTAGTCATCCCGGTCTCGGCCAATGGCCATCGATGCAACAATAAGCCATCCATAATTTCATCCATAAAGGTTTTGTCGTCGGCCTTAAAAAACAGGTTGTCACTTGCAGAATTTAAATGCCATGTCGCGCTCTTGCCGCTTGTGCAACGCTGATCGATACTTGCAGGTACGAGCGGGGTTACAGACAACAATCCTGCTTTGCTAGATTTCATAATACGCTCCTAAAAGAATTATGAAAAAGTCCGCTGCATCCACTAATCGGCTTAACGTGGGCCTAGATTGGAATCTAACCGCTAAGGCTCAATCAGACATGATGCAAAGATTCCTTTTATCCTAAAAAAGCCGCTTGGCAAGATTAGGAACAGGTCTCCAGATTATAGAAAGCAGCCTTTTTGCACAATTAGTAGAAACACTTAGCGGCAGACAGCAGGGGATTGCGCAAGCGTGTAGAACAACGGGAGTATGCCTAGGTGGAAGAAGATTATGATTCGCTAATCGTCAGTTAATGAAGTTCTTTTTTCGACTTATTTCAGACAATAACTCAAGCTGTATTTCTTGAATCTTCACTAAGCGTTCCCCTTGATGGAAACGCAGATGGTCCTTTTTTTCATGGCGATGGCGTATTTCCAGTTCCGCCTTCAGATTAACCTGGTAGTCGTGTTGCGAACGAATCCGGTCTTTCGCTTCCTGGCGATTTTGACTCATCATAATAATCGGCGCTTGAATGATAACTGATGTTACGCATGCTCATAATAAAAAGCGTAGTCCACGGAAAACACGACAATAGTTAAAACACATCAGAACGTTGCCAAGCAGACCTTCCAGGTTTTAAAAAATCTGGAAGGTCTGCCTATCGGCCTGCTTCTTGCCCAACGCTAGGCCAGGGACTATCGGAATGACGACGCATCCCGTAAATACGTGTGTAACACGAAGTTTCACCTCCCTGTGCCTGGGTTCCGGCATAACCCACAGGGATGTGGGGAATGCAGATATTGCAGGAGCAAATATCTGTCCCTGCCGGAACGACGGCATCCCACAGACCTGGGTGTATGTCATAAGGAGCTTGTCTTGGGAGTCTGTAAATGAATGCCGGGTATGACGCCGTCAGCGAGAAACCTACAGCGGATGTTTTTTTCGTGCCTTTCGTGCTTTTCGTGGACAATGCGTAACATCAGAACATAATTAAAAATATCCAGCTGCCCCCGAGTCCAAACGCTCACCGAATGTCCAAACCCGCTCGAATTCCATTTCTATAGTTATGCGGCACACACTTCCCATTGTTACTGATACCTGCTCAATCGATGCGACCAGATATAATCCGCCGACTGGTAATAAGCCATATTTTCCGTGACCAACGAAGCGGCCGCATCCATATCCAGCTGTTGGTGTACGCCTAACGGATCGTCAATCACATCGACTTTTTGCTGGGGTGACAAATACACCAGTTTATTGTCTTTAAACAAGCCCAGTTTCTGGTAATTACTGACCAAGGCCCTGCCCTCTTCCTTGGGCATCTGCATAATATCGCGCCCATAAAACTGGCTTTCATAGTTGAGGTTTAAAAAACCAAGCACGGTCGGCGCGACATCGATCTGGCTGGACAAGACGTCATTTCTTATTGCCGGCACATGTTTGGGCGCATAGATAAACAAAGGGATATGGTATTTATCCACCGGCAGCTCGGTTTTGCGCGCGCTACCGGCACAGTGGTCCGCCACCATCACGAATACGGTATTATCGAACCAGGGCTTGGTTTTGGCCTGCTCGATAAATTGATGTATTGCATAATCGGTATACTTAACCGCGCCTTGCCGACCGCTGCCTGAGGGCAGATCGATCTTGCCTTCCGGATAGGTATAAGGACGATGATTGCTGGTGGTCATGATCTGAAAGAAGAACGGTTTGTTGTTTTGAAAATCCTTGTCGGCTTCTTTGATTGTACGGTTAAAAATGATGTCGTCGGAAACGCCCCAGGCGTTGGTAAAGGTGAGTTCCTCCGGCGTGAAATCGGTTTGATCGACAATACGGTAACCGTTGCCGGAATAAAACGCGTTCATATTGTCGAAATAGCCGCGGCCGCCGTATAAAAACGCGGTATCGTAGCCCTTTTGCTGCAACACCCGGCCAAAGCTGAATAAGTTGCCGTTGTCGGGTCGCTTGACGATAGCCTGGCCGGGCGTAGGCGGAATGGACAAGGTTAACGATTCAAGGCCCCTGATAGTACGGGTGCCGGTCGCGTAGAAATGGGTAAACAATAAACCTTCCTTAAACCATTCATCCATATACGGCGTGATGTTCTCCTTATTGCCGAAGGTTGCCAAGAAATCGGCGCTTAAGCTTTCGACGGTAATTAAAACCACATTCAGGCGTTTTTCCGCCCCGGCCGGTTTAATCATGCGCTTGATGTTATATAAACTCCCGGATGCATCCTCCGCGCCCAGTTGTTTTTTAATCACGGCGGATAACTGTTGGTCGTCGCCCACCTTATAAAAATGCCGGTAATCCAGCTCGTTATTTCTAAACGCCGAAAAAAATTGATAAGGGCCGTTGGCGGCCAGTTCATTAAGATAAGTATTGGCTGAAAATTGATACCAGCTCGAACCGACCGCGGCGTAGCTTATAACCGGCAGCAACAGCAAGGCTCCGCTAATTTTCAAGCGCGAAGCAAACGATTCTTCGGCATTAAAGGTATGCGCCAGGGCTTTTCTTACCAGCAAAAAACAAAGCGCGGTAATGACTAAAATACCTGAGAGCAACCAACCCAGCGGATAGGATTCAATGATATTGCTGACCACCTCATGGGTATAAATCAAGTAATCAACGGCAATAAAATTAAACCTGACCCCGAATTCATCCCAGAATGTCCATTCCGACAACTCGATAAAAAACAGGACGTATAAACAGACGATAAAGACTGCAAAACTGATTATTTTATGGATTTTGCTTTGGTAAATACGATTGGGCAGAACCAGCAAATACAGGACAAAGGGGATTAACAAGTAACTGAAAAAGGCCAGGTCATGCACCATACCTATCGGGAAAGCCAGCGCTATCTGGTAAATCGGCGTGTCGATGTCGGCCAGTTGTTTGATCAGCAAGGCTACTCTCAGCAATGCAAAAGTACCTAAATTAATCAATAAAAACAGCAACACAATCGTGAACCGTGATCTTGAAAATAATGCGTTTACGCTCATTTGAGTCGTTTCCTGAAAAAATAAAAAATAAAGGGCGACTGAAGTCGCCCTTTAGTGTCGCTGATAAATTGATTGCTATTTTACACTAACGTTACTTGATTGCTCAGGGCTAAAATCATCCGCTAATAATTGCACATCAATATCTATCAAAACTGATCCCCTTGATTAAGGACGCAAAGAATATCCGTTTGTATAAAATCATTGCCTTTGAATAATAAAGGAAGATCCAGATGTTTTGCTAAAGCATAGCTGCAACAATCACCGAAGTTTAGTTTGGCCGGATGGCGGCTTTTGCCATATTTTTGCCAAGCAATACAGGCTAATTGGGCTTGAGTTTTGTCAAAAGCAATAAACCGGACCGCTAAACCGGCAAGTAATTCATCCAATTTGGCCAATCCCAAACTCCCAAAGCGGCTATATAAAACCAATGACGCCTCGGTATAAGTCACAGCACTGATTTTGAGCGTGTCTGCCTCGTACATCAGGCGTAAAAACAATTCAGCTTCGGCTTCTTTTTCCAAAATGGCAATCAATGCAGATGAATCAATGACCATTTTCGTCACCAAACAAACCGAATGGGCTGTTATCGTAACCCAATATTTCATCAGGCGAACGCGCATCAAGAACGGGCAGGTTTGCGCATTCTGTAGCAATCTTAACCGCCTGCTCAAAACTCATAGGCTTGGCTTTTAAGTTATTGCTTGATGCTTCAGTATTGCCCGTTAATTTAGCCATTAACATCATTTGCTGTTCAACATTATTAATATATTGCTGAACAATAGATAAGGGTAAGTTATCGGGTACATTAATTGTAATTTGCATGATTGCGTTCTCTTTAAGAATTATCAAAACGCGGCATTAAACCCCATTGACCGATTTCTTCTATGCGGGTTTTGGCTTTTAAAAAGGCTGAGTCACTCAGCTTTAGAAAACCGGATGCGGAGAAAAGTCATGGTTTAAATCAAGTCAACGGAGCGATCAATTGCCGGACTTGTTCGTGCAACGCCGGTAAATCGTCGTGGATGGTTTTCCAAACCAGTTCAAAATCCACTTTGAAATAGCCGTGAGCAACACGGTTACGCATGGTGTACATGAATATCCAGGGTATTTCAGGATGGGATTGGGCATAAGCCGGATGATAACGCTCAATGTTGCGCGATGCCTCGCCAATAATCTCAAAGTTTCTGATCACGGCATCCTGTGTTTTTTCATCCTGTAAAAACCCAACTCCATCCAAATCCTCAACGTAACGATGAATGCGCTCAATAGCTTCGACAATATAACCAAGGTAATCGGGAATACGCTGGATGTCTTTTTTGCTCATACCGGCTGGGCCTCCTCTATCACTTGGTTGCGAAATTTGTCGGGTAACGCTCTAGGCGTCAACACATCAACCGTAATATTAAGCAACTGGGCAACTTCAACCTGAATCTTGGCAATATCCATCAATGTGGTTTCCGGCGTAGGATCGACCAGCAAGTCCAGGTCGCTGTCTTCGGTGTCATCGCCGTGCAACACCGAACCGAATACCCGCACGTTCTTGACCCGATGGCGCAGGGCGATTTCGCGGATCGCATCGCGGTGAGTTTGCAGGGCTATTGATGGGCGCATTCAGAGTTCTCCACGGAAGCTTGCCTATAAACATAATAGCATAGCTCATAGGCTGGGTATGACTGCACGGACAGATTTTTGCTCCATGCAGGAAGTAGAGCAATGCACGGAGCCGTTGCCGAGACCGGCAACGAAACCCATCCTATGCCTGTTGTTACGGCTTATGCGATGGGTTTCGCTGTGTTCTACCCATTCTACCGCCGCCCTAATTCCTCAGGACTAAAATCATCCACGCTGATAACCGCGAATCTGGCCTTTTCAGCAGCCACTATCAACTCTGCTTCTTTTTTGCTGATAATGGATTTGCTGACCGCCGCATCCAGCACAGCCGAAATCGCGCCTTTGGGCAGCTGTTTTTGCTTTTGCGCGGCCTGGATTTTGGCTTCCACCGGCATTGCCGCTAACACGGCCTGGAAGGCGACTTCAATCCTGCCGGTCGCATCGTCGGGCTTACGGTTGATGTAAATGCCGTGGGTTAAGCGGTCGCGGGTCGGGGAATTTTTCAGCAGCAGCACCGCAACCTGATGCAGTAAATAATCGGCGGGCGGCGAATACGGCTTACCGCCGGGGAACAGCGCGGCTCTTAACAGATAAGCTGGAAGACGCATAGGCAAGGCGTAGAAAACAGCCAACAAGGATTGCTGGGCGCGATGCAGGGTGTGTTGACAAGCCCAATGCAGCAACGGCAAGTCGTCTTGCGGACTGCCCTGATCCTGATAATGTTTCAGCACACAGGAACACAGATAAAGATTGCTCAACACATCGGCAAAGCGCCCGGAGATGCGTTCCTTGCGTTTAAGCGCGCCGCCCAAGGTCAACAACGCAAAATCTGCGACCAGCGCAAAGCCGACGCTGAGCCGGGCAATCTGCCGGAAATAACCTTGGGTATCCTGATCGCCCGGCACATCGACAAAGCGGGCGTTGCTTAGCCCCAACCAAAAACCTGCCGCCAGATTGTGCAGCACCGAACCGATATGCTCGAACAGCACTTCATCAAACCGGTCCGGATTATCCTGGCCTAGCGCTTCCATTTCTCTCTGAATATAAGGATGACAACGCACCGCGCCCTGGCCGAAAATCATCATGGTGCGGGTCAGGATATTGGCGCCCTCGACGGTAATGCTGACCGGAATCACCTGATAAATCCGGCCGAGATAGTTTTTAGGCCCCAGGCAAATACCGGAACCGCCTTGTATGTCCATCGCGTCGTTAATGACGCGGCGCATTCTTTCGGTCAGCTCGTATTTGATGATCGCGGAAATAACCGACGGCTTTTGCCCGTCGTCCAGCGCGGCTGCGGTCACCGTGCGCGCGGCATCGATAATATAGGTCTGGCCGGCGATGCGCGCCAGCGACTCTTCAATGCCCTCGAACTCGCCGATCGGCAGGTTGAATTGCTTGCGGATACGGGCATAAGCGCCGGTGTTACGGCAGGCCATTTTCGACGCGCCGGTGCTGAGCGCAGGCAACGACACCGCCCTGCCGGTGGCGAGGCATTGCATCAGCATCTTCCAGCCGTTGCCGACCTGCTCTTTGCCTCCGATAATCCAGTCCATCGGGATAAACACGTCCTTGCCCCAGTTCGGGCCGTTCTGAAACGCGGAATCCAGCGGAAAGTGGCGTCTGCCGATCGAAACGCCTGGGGTATTGGTCGGAATCAGCGCAACAGTAATGCCGATGTTTTCTTGATCGCCGATCAGGTGTTCCGGGTCGTAAAGCTTGAATGCCAGCCCCAGCACCGTGGCGACCGGGCCTAAGGTGATGTAGCGTTTTTCCCAGTTAAGGCGTATGCCCAGCACCTTGTCCTTGCCACTGGTTCCCAAGCTCGAGCTTGGGAACCAGCCGTAGCAGACCACGCCGGTATCGGGCATGGCTCCGGCATCACTGCCTGCATGGGGGCCGGTCAGCGCAAACGCTGGGATTTCCTCGCCTTTTGCCAGACGCGGCAGATAATGATTTTTCTGCTGCTCGGTGCCGTAAGCCAACAGTAACTTGGCGGGACCTAAGGAATTGGGCACCATGACCGTGACGGCGGCAGTGCTGCTGCGGCTGGAAATTTTCATCACGATTTCGGAATGCGCGTACTCGCCGAACTCCAGACCGCCGTAGCGTTTGGGGATGATCATGCCGCAGAATTTATGCACCTTGATATAGTCCCAGACTTCTTCCTGCAGATCGCGGCGATTGTGGGTAATGTCCCAGTCATCCAACATACTGCACAAGGTCTCTACCGGGCCGTCGATGAAGGCCTGCTCTTCGGCGGTCAGTTTTGCGGTGGGCAAATCCAGCAAGACTTTCCAGTCGGGATTGCCGGAAAACAATTCAGCATCCCACCAGGTATTGCCCGCTTCCAGCGCTTCGCGTTCGGTTTTCGACATGTGCGGCAACATTTTTTTCATGATCTTGAAAACCGCGCGGCTGAATAATCTTTTGCGGATAGCCGGAACATTGAGCGGGATAAAAACAGCATCGAAAACAACCCATAACAAAAGTACAAAGTTGCCGCCCCCTTTCGCCATCGAATAAAGCCCTAACCATCCGAACAAAACCAGCGTAGTCCAGCGAAGGGATGCCCGGCCATAAGCCAAAACACCGACGAGAATGAGTAATGAAATTAACCAGATCATGGGATGTTCCTTAAATAATCACACAGCCAAGTTATATACTTGTCCACGAAAAACACCAAAAGCACGAAAATTTTTTATACCACAATCCGTTCGTCAGTCATGGCGGGTTAGCGTAGCCTGACTAGGCTTCCTTTGTTATTGACCGAAATGTTTCTTCTGTAGCCTGTCACACTTCCCTGTTTCAGAGAATTTATCAATCAACGGTACATTAACCGTAACCTTTGAACCATCTCCCTTTACCATCTCAATGTCTTGGTGCCCGGTGAGTGTGTTCTTTTGATAGTCGCAAATGCCATTCCCTCTAGAAATCAGAGCACGCCCCACAAAATCAAAGTCGTAGGTAAATATCTCCTCACGCCCATGTTCCGCGGTGTAGCTTGTCATCCCCTTGATAACCTTAACTCGCTGCATTTCATCAATGTCATTTAGCTTTGCCGATGCTGCTGTGCTAAATGCAGCGAGTAATACGGTAATTAAGGCCCGATTAATTGTCATATATATTTCCCGTGTCAGAAAGTGTTGGTCTTCTCAGCCCTAATGCAAAACTCAGATAAGGTTGGGCATATGTAACATGCTCAACCTAACTTAAAATCAATTACGTAACGGCTTACCTGTTTTTAACAAATGCTCCAGCCTCGCCAGAGTGCCCGGTTGCCTAACCAAATGCAAAAACGCATTCAGTTCCAAGCTCAACAAATCGTCTTCGCCGAGCGGCTCAGTGATGTCGCACTGGCCGCCGCTAAGCACATCTGCCAATTGCTGCGAAATTTCCACATCATAGTCCGATATTTTGCCTGCCAGTTTAAAATTATTGATCGCTATATCCATTGCGGCTTTGGCGCCGGTGCCGGGCAAAGGATAAATACAAGGTTTAGGCGGCGTATAATCCTGTGCCAGCTTCAGCGTTTTGGCCTTGGCGTCGGCCAATAAACGGTCTTTGTTCATGGTAATACCGTCGGTGGTAGACAAAAACAGCATCTCCTTGGCTTCCGCCGCCGATTTGGATACCTTGGCCATGCCGATCGTTTCAAAAGCTTGGGCAATGCCCGGCATCGGGCCGCCGGGACGCCTCGCAAACTCCAGCCGGCGGCGCAGATATTCCTTGCATCCGCCCCAACCCGGAACCAGACCCACGCCCACTTCGACCAAGCCGATATACAGTTCGGCATGAGCTTGGATCGCATCGCAATGCAGCAGGATTTCGCAGCCGCCGCCCAGAGCCAACCCTGAAGGCGCGCCGACCACCGGGAACGGTGCATATTTCAACGCTTTATACGTCTGCTGGCCCTGTTTGATCAATTGCTCTACCGCAGGCCAGTCCTGGCTGTGGATGGCCTGCACCAATAAAGTCAAATTAGCCCCGGCCGAAAAATTGTCGGCATCGTTATGGATGACCAGTGCGGAAAAATCGCTTTCGACCTTGTCGACGCTTTGCCTAACCAACGCCAAGCTATCCATATCCAGCGTATTCATTTTGCTGTGAAACTCCAGACAGGCAACACCGTCGCCAATATCCCACAGACTGGCCGACGGGTTTTCCAGTAGCGCCGGAGCCGACAATTTAATATCGGATAACAACAGGACACCGTCTGTTCGGCGGACGGGCTGATAATTGCCGGACAAATCGACAAACGACCGCGTGCCTGAATCGATCGTGTACAGGCTGCGGCTCGTAGGGGCAATCCCTTGTGGTTGCCCCAATTGGGCAGGCACAAGGCCCGCCCCTACGGTTGCCAGTAGCGGCGGCACATCACGGCTTTCTGCGATCAACCGGTCAACAAACCAAGCCACGCCGATCCGATCCAGCAGCTCGAACGGCCCGAATTTCCAGTTATAACCCAGACGCATCGCGATATCGACGGCAACAATATCATCGGCAATCTCGGGAATCAGGCTGGCGCTATAAACCAAAGTGTTGGACAGCACCTGCCAGGCAAAACGACAGATTATGTCGTCGCCTGACAAAAAACGCCTTAATTCATCCTGCGTTTTGGCTACCTCCGGCAAGGCGAACTTTTCGCTAGGCTGATAGCCGCCGGTTTGCAGGTTAATGGATTCCTTGACGCGCTTTCCGCTTGTTTCGTTCAAACGATAAAAACCGCCCTTGCCTTTCCTGCCGGTGTAACCGTCGGCTATCATGGACTGAACCAACGGAGGAAACGTGTTGACCTGATGGAATGCATCTTCCTTGGGTAAAGCCAATTTCATCCCGCCCAAAATATGCGGAATCAAATCGAGCCCGACCAAATCCAGCAACCCGAATATGCCGGTTTTCGGTATGCCAAACGGCGCCGACATCACCGCATCGGCCTGCTCCACGGTTAAACCCAGCTTGATCGCCTCCAACAGCCCGCATTGCAGCCAATAAATACCGATACGGTTGCCGATAAAGCCCGGCGTATCCTTGCAGGTAACGCTGTCTTTGCCCAGATGGGTGTCGGCAAAACAACGAACCGTCGCAACCAGTTCCGGCCGGGTCTCGGCACCTGAAACCAACTCCAACAGACGCATATAGCGGGGCGGGTTAAAAAAATGGGTGATCATGAAACGCTGTTTGAAGCTGTCCGGCATGTCGCGGGTCAGCAGTTTCAACGGCAATGTCGAGGTGTTCGATGAGATCAGGGTATCGGGACGGCAGATGTTATCCAGTTTCCGGTAAAGTTCCTGCTTGATGGCCGGGTTTTCAAGCACCGCTTCAATCACCCAGTCAACGTCGCCCACCCAGTCAAGATGGTCTTCAATGTTACCGGGAGTAACCAGCTGAGCATAGTTCTTATGCATGAATGCGGCGGGTTCGGCTTTAAGCAACTTGGCAATGGCTGATTCGGCGATGCTGTTCCTGCTTCCAATATCCGATTGCCCTGAGCCTGTCCTGAGTTCAGCCGAAGGGCTTGGTCGAAGGGTAGGCACTCTATCCAGCAAATAGACGGGGATGCCGGCGTTGGCGATATGGGCGGCAATGCCGGCCCCCATGACCCCCGCGCCAATCACCGCGACTTTTTTGATGTCCATTAGATAGCCTCCAAAATAGTCGCTATGCCCTGCCCGCCGCCGATACATTGGGTGGCGAGGGCAAACTGCTTGTTTTCCCGTTTCAACAGGCTTGCGGCCTTACCGGTAATTCTGGCCCCTGACGCGCCCAACGGATGGCCTAAAGCAATCGCGCCGCCGTCCGGATTCAATTTTTCCAACGGGATCGGCAATTCTTTTAGTACCGCCAAAGATTGCGCGGCAAAGGCTTCGTTCAGTTCGACAATGTCGATATTCTGTAAGGTCAAACCGGCCCGTTTCAAGGCTTTTTGGGTGGCGCTGACCGGTCCTATGCCCATGATTTCCGGCGCACAAGCGGATACGGCTATAGCCCTGATCCGGGCAAGTTTTTCCAAGCCGTGAAGGTCTGCGTATTTCTCGCTGCACACCAGCACCGCGGCCGCGCCGTCGGTTAACGGCGAGGAGGTTCCGGCCGTAACGCTGCCGTTTTTAAGGAAGGCCGGTGGCAATTCGGCTAATGCCTGAAGCGTGGAATCCGCCCTGATGCAGCCGTCGTATTGAACGGTTTCGCCGTCAGCGCGTTTAATCGGGATGATTTCAGTGGCGAACAAGCCGTTTTGCTGGGCCGCGCCCGCTTTTTGCTGGCTGGCTACGGCGAAAGTTTCCTGGGCCAAGCGGTCGATATGATATTGCAAAGCCAGATTCTCCGCCGTCTCGCCCATGCCGATATAGGCTTGAGGATAGGCTTTATAAAGACCGGGGTTGGGCAGGTAATTAAAGCCGCCCATCGGCACCCGGCTCATGGACTCAACACCGGCGCAGATAAACACCTCACCGGCATTCATTTGAATCGCGCCTGCCGCATTATGTATGGCCTGCATTGAGGAGCCGCAAAAACGATTAAGGGTAGTGCCGGCTATGGTCATAGGCAACTCGGCAAGATGAACGATTAACCGCGCCAGATTCATGCCCTGCTCTCCTTCCGGGAAGGCGCAGCCTAAAATTAAATCTTCAATATCTCCCGGATTAACGCCGGTATCATTGATTAAGCCTTTGATGACCTGTGCGACAAGATCATCCGGCCTGACTTTAGCCAATTGGCCTTTTTGCGCCGGAGTGAAAGGCGACCTGCAATACCCTGCGATAACTACATTTTTCATTTTATTGCCCCCATATTTGTTGTTTTCACCACGAAGGCACGAAGGTCGCGAAGAAAAAACCAAGGTAAAACCTTCGTGCCTTCGTGGTGAATAAAAGACTTTTAATCACCTGTTCTGCTGGTTCCCATGAACTCCGACAGCCCGCGCTACGGGGCTACCGAAGGGCCCTCTGCATTCCCACTCGGTGCGTGGCAATGAGCAATCCTAATGCTTTCAATCTTCGTGTTCTTCGTGCCTTCGTGGTGAATCCGCCAAAACATTAATCCCGACATTTTTATTGTCTACGGCGCTTAACTCATTCAAAAAATCATCAATCACTCCCCACGCGCCGTCGATATTTTCCATTAAAATACCGTGACGCTGGGATTTGATAGCGTGGATTTGCTTATGTTTGGAACCGAGTTTAGCCATAATGATCGGCGCGCCTTTGGGAGAAACAATAGGGTCCTCGTCACCGTACATAATCAAGACAGGCAGGCTAATCTGCGGCAGTAACTCCTCAAGCTGCGCAATTAACAGTCTCAGTTCATAAAGCGCCCTGACCGGCACATTGCGATAGTTAATACCGGGATGTTCCGATTCACTGTTAATAAAAGGCTTTACGCCTTCGAAAGCCGAAACCCAAGCGACCAGCTTGTTGGTGCCATGCAGCAACGGTACCAGCATAAAAGCAGGATTAACGAACTTTAACGGCACCGAAACGGCAATAACGCCGGCCATTTCGGGATACTGTTCCGCGGCCAGTTTCAACGCCAATGCCCCACCCGTGGAAAAACCGGCAACAAAAATGCGCGGACAATGCGCCTTGAGTATATTGAAGCCCCGTTGCACGCAACCGTACCAATCCTCCCAGCTCTGCTCACGCAACGCGTAAGGCGATGTGCCGTGGCCTTTTAGCCGAATTCCCAAAACCGTGTAACCTTGTTTAACCAGATATTCGCCATACGCCCTTAATTCAGCGGGGCCGGCAAGTAAGCCGTGAACCAACAAAACGCCGAAGCCGTTGGCAAGTTCCGGCTGAATAAGAAAAGGCATGGCATCGGCAACGGCAACTTCTTCCGGACTGATGTCGTTAAACAAAGGTTTTAAGTAAGCTTGTTTTTCCCATGCCAGCGTGCGACATTCGTCCTCAAAATGCCAGGCGGCCAATTTATCTTTATCGGCCTTGGCGCATTCGACTATCGCGTCGATCAGGGTGTCGCGAACAGTATGCAGCGGCGCTGCTTCGTTATTGTAAACAGCAATCGGGTTTTCCAGACGGATGCTGTCAAAGTCGGATTCAACACACAGCTTGGGCAAAAACCGGTAATAATTTTCATCCTCCTGGATGAGACCGGCTTCTTTTGCAACGCACATGAAATAATCGAAACGCTTGTTAGCCGCCTTAAACAGGTCGCTATAATCATCGGGATTAAGCAGGCTTCGGTGCAGATGAATCACCGTGTTGTTTTGCAAGTGCTTAATGGCAATGTACAAAGTGCTATAAAACGAATCTTTCCCGATATACATCCGTCCCTGACCGACGTAATGCATGATCAGCGTTGCCGCCAGATGGCTTAAATTGATGGTGACATTGGCATAAATGCCTTCCATGTATCGATCGCGGGAACATTGGGCATTTTTTATAAAAGACGATCCCAGTAAACGTTGTTTCCAGTTTTTAGGCCTGGAATTCAGCGTAAAAACATCGTCTATGGTGTTAATTTCCGGAATAACCTTGTCCATCAGGTAGCGGGTTCGCCAATCCCAAACCCAGCACGGATCGACAGGCGTACCCATGCGAATATCCATATCGGTATTTTTGAGCATGATATTGCCTTCAATCAGCAATTCCTCGGATTGGCGCAAACTCAGGCCGCTAGAAAACAGCTCAACGCTTTTAAACAGCAAGTTTTCAGAGGATCGAATCGGATAAAAAGTAATATTGGCGGGAACCATCAGCGTCGGTTTGTTCGCTACCGCTATCAGCTGATCGATACTGTCGATTTGCAAAACATCTTTCCATTGCCTAAGCAGGGCCATATCGTTTTGACGATGGGCGTGACGAATAGCCGCTTTAAACGTTTCCAAGCCTTGCGCCAAAACCGCAGGACCGGTGTGCAACTTGCGCCGGTTGCCGGTGACCCGAGAGTAAATGCTGTAATGACCGCGCTTGTCGATAACCCGCCGGTCTTTTACCATGCCGCCTTCAGGAAAAATAATGACTTTACGACCGCGCAAAATCTGCCCTGCCAGCAACGCAAACAGTCGGTCATGGTTGTGAGGGAAAACGCCAACGTGTTTTAAATACCGCGACAACACATTGTCTTCTTGAAAGAATTCCGCCGAGGCAATGGAACAACTGTAAGCCCCGGTTTGCTCGTAAATAAGAAACTGCGGTATGAACGTTTCAAACCGGGAAAAATGATTGAATAAAAAAATGTCGCCGTCCAAAACCTGTGGCTCGGCATGCAAATCAAGCTTGACGCTCAGCATGTTTTTGACGGCGTTAAACAACTTGACCGACCTGTTGTAGAGCTTGGTATCTATATCGGGCCAGTCATCGGGATAAGGTGTTTTATTCATGTCACCTTCTTTGTCTAAGAGTAGATGTCTAGGAAATCACCATTGAGCCAAACGCGTATTTTCAGTACATCCCGAGCTGAAAGCTATGGGGTCACTGTAAAACTATCGGCCTGGGATTTTTTACCGGCCAGTCCGATAATAACCCTTACTCGACATAGAAGATATTATTTCTACCATCTGGCAGGTAAAGATTCCAAACCTCTAAGCACCCATGTCGGTTCCCACTTTAATTGCTCGACATTATCGATAGTCAAATTCGGTAACCGGCGAAATAAGGTTTCAAGTGCGACTTCTACCTCCATAGCCCCCAGCCTAGCGCCCAGACAAAAATTGTTACCTGCCCCAAAAGCTAATGGTTTTTTTACAGTTGCTGGCCGCTCAATCCAAAAACGTTCAGGTTCATCGAACACTTCAGGATCATGGTTTGCAGAATCGAGGGCAATAAAGACAATATCTTCAGGAGCGATTTGAACGCCATGTAAACTAATTGACTCCTTAGCTGTACGGACGGAAATAGGCCCCGAAGAAGAACAGCGCAAGCCCTCTTCTACTGCGCTAGGTAGAAGTTCTGGTTTGGCAAGAAGTAATTCCCGTTGTTCAGGATGAAGAAACAGCAGACGTAAAATATTGCATATTCCGTAGGCAGTAGTTCCGTAGCCTGCAATAAACAACACAATGAGGTTGGAGATAATTTCGTCTTCTGTTAAACGCTCACCATCTTCCTCAGCTATTAACAACTGCGAAACCAAATCATCGCCGGGGTGTTTACGTCTTTGCTTACAAAGTTCCTTAAAAAAACTCTCAAACCGCAATGCAGCCGCATTGGAAACTTCAAACTCCTCCGCTGAAAGTACATGGGACTCGGCCGTTCTCGCCATCAGCTTAGTTTCCTCCAATAAATCAAGCTCCTGTTGCAATTCAATATTGAGCATGTTGCAAACAACCATTACCGGTAACGGATAGGCAAAAGCAGTCAATAAATCGGCCTGACCACGGTCTATCCAACTGTCCACTAACTGTTCTGCGCTTTTTTGCACCAGTGTCCGTATCTCGCTTATTTTACGGGCATTAAGCGCTTTAACGATCAACTTGCGGCAAGGTGAATTCATCGATACCCAAAAATGGGTGATAATACGAAAAATTGGTTCATTGCTCACATCTCTCCCATAACGATGGTTGTAGATAGAAGGAACATCTTTATCAAACAGAGGGCTTTTCAATAAAAACTCGGCATCCTGATAACGAGTTACTAACCAAGATCCCGGTTCTATAAGATAAACGGGAGCTTGTTCTCGTAATCTGGCATAAGTTGGGTAAGGGTTAGCGAGGAATTCAGGAGATTGAAGGTCTAATTTCATAAGTTAAGCATCTCTTAATTAATGAGTATTTTTCGATAACGCGTACTTTTCTGCTGTTTACGAAGCATAGATGGCATATCACGTGAACATTAAAAGCGGCTGCCATTTAAGCTTTTGCAGCATATTATCGACGTTATAGCTTACAATACAACCCTTAATCTTGTTGGAGATATTTTACCTAGTTAAACCAATAATTTTTCTGTATTTAACGAAAATAAACTTCAATCGAAACAGACATACTTTATTTAATTTTTTTAAAATTTTTATGCTTAATAATATTTCAATTCGAAAATCATCATTTAATGAAGACAATTCGATAAAAAAAGTAGGTCTAAATGATCATAAAGTAAAAAATTTTGGTCCAGGAAATTATCAATTAACTAAAAAAGATATTCACTATATTGTATATGGCGCGTGTTTTTTAGCATCCGGCGGCGGCGGGCCGCTTGGGTTAGCTCTGCTGTTTATGGACAAAATGCTTAACGACGCCGATGTGATGCATTATGTAAATCCTGAGAACCTTGAGGCACATAAAAATATAGCTTTTGTAGCTGGTTTAGGTTCACCCGATAAAATATTTGAAGGCTTCGGGCAAACGGTTTCACTAAATGCCTTCATGGAAATGAATAATTATCTAGTTCAATCCGGTCAAGAGCCTTTAGGTTACTTGATACCCGTTGAAATGGGAGCAATGAATACGTTAATTCCCTTTATAATTTCTGCGAAAAAAGGAATTTCGGTTATTAATGGTGATCCATGCGGCAGAGCGGCACCGGAAATGAGCATGAATCTTTTCAATATTCATAAGCTACCTCTGAATCCCGTTATCTTAACTTCCGACACTGATGAATCGGGACATTATCAAAAGCTAATTATCCAAGTAAAAGACGCGGATGATGCGGAAAACCAAGCCCGACAGTTTGCCCAGTCACATAACAGCACCGCGGGAATGGCATGTTATCCGATGCGGGGAGTCGACTTAAATTGTTCAATGTTATCTGACAAAAATTGGGCTAAATTTATTCAATGGACGGTCGGTTTCGCCTGGAATCTGGGACGGGATATGGTCGAATTAAAAAACTATAATAAATTCCTGGAGTTTCTGGAGAGCTTTCCATTAACCAGTTATACCCTATTTGAAGGTATTATCACCGATAAAGAAGTGAGAGAAATAAGTGGCTTTAACGTTGGAAAAATAATCGTATCGAATGGTATTGAAACGTTTTTTATCTATTATAAAAACGAAAGCCTATTAGCATGGAACGTAACAAGAAAATGTTATGTTGCTATGGGACCTGATTCAATAAACTTTCTTGCGCGGAAAGACGCTCAGCCATTCTCAAACAGCGATATAAATAGCGACTCCAAAAAAAATCCTAAAAACATAGCGTTAGGAACAGAAATTGGCATTATCGGACTATGCGCTGATGAAAAATTGAAAAATACTGAACTCGTAAACTTGTTTTTAGCAAATATTCAAGAAACCTTGGCGGCGTTCCCTGAGGATCATATACCTTATCCTCATAAATATATTCCATTATCGGATTTAATGTCGAATTACAACGGATAATCAAAATGTCGAGTATAAATAACATCTAACTGGCTCGACTGCGAGCAAACCGTTACTCCCTCGCAACAAGCGAAGGTTTTTTTCACATTAACCTATTTTGAAAGGAGGAATGCAATGTACTGGTAAATTATAATTCGTAAGGTGGATTCGCTAATAAGCAATCCACCTTCTTATTAATTTCCTGTTAAACGTCTAACGCAACGAAGTCCATTAATCGCGTAGACCCTATAAGTCATCCCCAACCTTTCCCTCACTATGTTCTCTTTTCCTACGCGTCGCCTAGGAATGCAGTCAAAGCTCGCTACGCCGCGAAACACAACCAGTAATTACAAATATGAGACGCGTCCATGGCACTGGATACCGGCATTCATGCCGGTATGACGGCTCTAAAATACACAAGTATCCGAGAAACGCCGTCGTTCTGGCAGGGATGCCGGAACCCAGGCACAGGGAGGTGAAACTTGGTGTTACTCAAGTACCTGAGAACAGCCAAGTTACCGTCCATGGCACTGGATACCGGCATCCATGCCGGTATGACGCCTCTAAAATACACAAGTGTCCGAGAGACGCCGTCGTTCTGGCAGGGATGCCGGAACCCAGGCACAGGGAAGTGAAACTTTGTGTTACTCAAGTACCTGAGAACCGCCAAGTTACCGTCCATGGCACTGGATACCGGCATCCATGCCGGCATGACGGTGCTAATTGGAATCTCTTGCTAATCAAGCGTCAGAAATTTTCTATGACACAACAGGTATATTACCAACGAAATCTCAATATAAGGCCACGTATCAATTAGCAATTAAATCTTCCCATAAGTCCCTCCATTCGGGATTAGCTTGTTCAATTAATCCTAACTTAGCAACGCGACGCCAACGCTTAAGCTCCTTTTCACGCAAAATGGCGCTTTCCATACGCTCATGAGCTTCAAACCAAACCAGATTATGGACATGGTAGCGTTTGGTAAACCCTGCTACAAGGCCATTGCGGTGTTGATAAACACGCTTGATTAAGTCCGAGGTCACTCCTACGTAGAGAGTCCCGTTCCTATTACTGGCGAGGATGTAGACATAAGGCTGTTTATTCATCAGGGTTATGCGGTATTGGCCGAGTCATGCATTCACATCCATGTGACTGGATACTGGCTAAATCCTAAACTACCCTGCCCGACTAAAACTTCAAGCTGACATGTCCAAAAAATGTCCTTCCAGCCATTTGATAATCACCGATAAAACTTAAGCCGGTAGGCGCCGGGTCGTAATAACGTTTGTCAAATACGTTGTAAACATTAAAACTGATGTCAACTTTCTTACCGAACATGTTTTTCCCCAATAAGCCCATATCGAATAAAGCGTACCCAGGCACATCGTTGCGGGTATCTCCCGGATTACGCAAGGTACTGTCTTTAATAAGGACATGACCAAAGCTGCTCCAGGTATTATCGATGGCCCAATTTGCTGTCAGGTTGGTACGATGCCGCGGTACATCCGCTAACTGCCGATTAAGCTGGGTGCTATGCTGCAAGACATAATTGGCGCTCACATAGGAACCTTGCCAATTGCCGTCAAAGTCGTAACGTGTTTCCAATTCAACGCCCTCGGCAATCCAGCTGCCGTTATTGTCGTAACGCAAAAGCGTTGTTTGCCCGAAAGTTTGCAAGATAAGTTGATTAATTGCAGAGTGATAATATGTCGCCTGGGCTGTCAATCCCGCCACAGGATGAGCAATAATGCCGGTTTCAAAGGTTTTAACCTCTTCCGGTTTAAGTGCTGGATTACCCAATAACACAGGATTGTTGATAATACTAAGTTCACCGAAAGCAGGCGCACGATAAGCGGTGCCGTAAGAAAATTTCAACGAGTAATTTTTAATAAATTCCCAATTAAAGCCCATTCTGGGATTGAATGTGCCGCCAAAGTCACTGTATCGGTCATAACGGGCTCCCAAGGTCACCCGTACGTTCTTTAACGGGTCCCAGACATCTTCAATATAAACACCCCAGCGCCCACGAGTTCTTTCTTCGGTAGTAGAAAGTGCCGGTCTCAAGTGTGCAGGATCAGGTCCAGATTCATCAATAAGGCCACCCTGCTGCTCTTTGGCATAAGAAAATCCTCCAATCACGGTTTGAGCATCGCTAATATGATAGTTAGCTTGAATTTCACCGCCTGTCCGCGTGTCCTGAAGACCGGCACGAAGAAATTGATTCGATGCGGTTTGCCAAACATTATCGTAGCTAAAAAAATCATGAAATATCTGGGTATCTATCGTCAATTTATCTTGTACTTTCCAGGTTCGGCTCAAACGCAGGAAATAATCGTTATAATCTTGTCGAGTCCTGTCATCGCTAAGAATAGATGACGCTCCAAAAAATGTGCCCGCTTTTTTATTGATATAACGCCCGTCCAGTTTAAAGTCCTGATAACCTAACTGCCATTCCAAATCATAGCGGCCTTCTGTAAGCTGGCTTCTACCGGGCGCAGCAGAATTGAGGCCTTGTACGCTCAAGCTGTCGGCGGGAATTGACGAATTAATACCGTTGGTATCGGTAAAATTAAAATGCAACGCCGCCTCAGCGCTATTATCGAATTGCTTACCCCAGGATGCCCGGTATTGCTGGGTATCGAAACTCCCCCAACCGGCTGAAGTTTGCACGCCATTCAAATCCTTGGCGTTCTGGGTGATGATGTTGATAACGGCAAGAAAGGCATTAGCGCCATATAAGGCCGAACCCGGTCCACGCACAACTTCCACCCGTTTGATCGTATCCACCGGCAAATCATCGTAAACCCAAGTACTGCCAGCATTTTGCAGATTATGATCCAGCGGATGGCCGTTCAACATAATCTGCACTTTTTCGGACAGAAATGTTTTGACGCCGCGAACTTCAATTTCACGCAACCCAATCTGATTTTGCGTAATACCGATACCCGGAACCAAACGCAGCACATCCAACAAATTGCGGGCGCCGATATGCTGAATATCGTTCTGGGTAATGACTGTCGTTGTCGCAATAGTCTTATCCACATGCTCTTCTATTTTCGAAGCGGTAATGACGACTTGCCGTTCTGCGGCAAGATAGGCCAATTCCTTTTCCAGATCGTCATTCGAAGCTGCCGCTGCAAAAGCACTCGAATCCAAGACCAAGACGCCGACCAGTAGGGTGTATAAATATTTAATCATTTATTGCACTCCACGATTTTATTAACCGAATCCAGGGCATCTTGGTTGAAATTGAGCTGCAATGCATCGAGAGCGCATTTATTTAAAGTAACTATTGAACCCGCCGGGCTTTGCACCGTCCCCTCCGGCACTTTATCTTTATCCATCATCAAGGCCAAACTTGCCGACTGTCGCCCAATCGTCGCGAGATCGGCAGAAATCGCCAAAACCGCGCCGTGCTCTATAAACACGTCGCTGTAAGCGTAAACCGGCTTTTTCTGTTGTTGCGCCGATTGAAAAATTTGCTGCACTGACACTTTACTGCTTAAGACAACCGGATCGGAAATAATCCAGAACATATCTATTTTCGGCAGCAATTCATTGAGCGCATCGCCAATCTCTTGGGCGTCATTGATAGGCTGATTGATGATATTTATGCCTATGGCCAAGGCGTCTTTTTTTATGGTTTCTACATATTCACGGCTGAATTTATCGCTGTACAGTAAGCCAATCTTTTTAATCGTTGGAAAGAAATAGCGTAACAACGATATTTCTTGTGCGGACGACAATTCGTTGGCTACACCATAAGTTCCTTCGCCAATATCCAATCGTCGCCAATTAATAGCGGCTGAAAATAACAATTTTTTGTTAGCGGCATAATTACGCGCTAACGAATAGGCTTTGGTTCCGATGCAATAAATAAGTTCGGGGTTTTCTTGCAGGATCAGCTGTTTCAGCTCCGCGTCGGCATTGGCATAACTGTTTAAATTAAACTCAGACCATTGATAAGCGTTTTGCTGCAAGACTTTTTTAAATTCTGTCGCGATTGTTCCATAGCGAAAAACTGTATTATCGCTATTAACGATCAGTACCTTACTCGACTGGGCAAAAGCGGCGCTAACCCAAAACATAACCAAGAGGATTAAGAGCTTACAAAAATTTATTATTTTCATAGCGGGTTCCAGTCCATACAAGACGCGCGGCGATTATTGAAGCATTTCATTGCATTGCCCTCCAGCCATCTATACCCAGTAACTTTAAGTTTTCCCCGCCGGTCTCAGCTTCCGACATTGTTCGTAACACTTCGAGCAATTCCACTTCCTGTTGCTCCGGTTTTTGCAATGTTGCCGCAACCAATAAATAGTCCTTGTCGCTAAAACCTAAACTATGTAATTCTCGAAATTGATTGGGATTAATCATCGCCAACTTATCCAGGCCGCTTTCTGCGGAAATGGCGGCAGTTGCCATGCCGAACCCCACCGCCATAATCGCATCAATGTCTTTAGGCACGATGAGTATTTTGATGTCTTTAAGCAATGCTTCCTGTTCTTTGCCGAGTATTTGTTTCAATACGCTGTGAATGTATTCTTCACTGCCTGCGCCGGCAACCACGGTATTCTTAAGCATAGTGACATCGGCAATGTCTTTTTTGGCACTTAATACCTTCCTTTGCATAGTGTTGCCCTTTGAGGTACCGACCAAGGCGATTTTCAGCGGCACATTTTTCTGCTGCAAGGCCTTTAAATGCCAGCTGGATAATAGATAAACATCGCCTTTTTTTTCTTGAATTACCGATTCGAAATTTTCCCTGCTATCAAACGGCTGGAAATAATAACCGCCATGATTCACCAAATACGTATCAAACGCTGTTTTTAACGTCGCAAAGTTATTGATGTTCGTTTCCGGATTATAAAAATAGATAATCGACCCTACATTGGAATAGGCAGACCAATAGCCTCCGGTAATAAATACAGAAATGATAAAGAAAACAGGCAGGATGCGTTTCATTTCCGGTATCTTTCGTTAAAACCGCACGTTAATACCAAAAAAGAAGCCTTTGGATTGAGCATTTAAGATTCTTTAAAATTATATGAGGCCGCAATAATAGCCTTTAAAGAAAAATAAAGCACCGGAAAAATGCCGCTGAATTACCTTCCAATAAGTCATTACACCGTCGTTTGGAAGCTCAAAAAAGCATCGAAGCGGATTATCGGCAGTTCATATTTTTTTTAACGCGTATCACAAATTCGTAATTTAAAGCAGTCCCATCGACGCTGGCGGCCTTCAAGTCCCGCTTCACGAATCGCGCAGCTGCAATGCCAGCTGCGGATAGTCGGTAATCAGGATATTGACCTTCAAATCCAGCGCTTTTTGAATATCTTCAACAGTGTTGCAGGTATAAACCCCGACGCCTTTGCCCTGCTCCTGCAAAAGCTTGGCGATGGACTCGTTATGGATGTCGATGGGCAGGCAAAAACCGGCAAGAAAGCTGTAATCTTTCAGGAAGCCCTCAATATCGGCCTGGGTGTGATGGCCGGACAGCAGATAGTAAAGCGGCAAATCCGGCGCGTGTTGATGGGCAAAAATCAGTCCTGGCAGACTGTAGGAGGAAATAAACACGCCATCGGCGGCCAATGCGCCGATGATTGCCAGCATTTTCAGAATCTTGCTTTCCAGCCGTTGCTGCGATTCCCCGTCGCGGCTTTTAAGCTCAATATTCAAGCCGCAACGCCCCCGGAAACTATCGATAAACTCCTTAAGGCTCAAAGCGCCTTCCGGCAGCGCATCGGGCGAGTTGTAGCCGGCAAAATCCATTTGCTCAAGCTGCGCGAAGTTAAAATCGTCGATGCATTTTCCCGGATGCCCCAGCTTGTCCAGCTCCCAGTCATGCCAAAGCACCGGCACCTCGTCCAGACTCAGCTGCACATCCGTTTCAATACCGTCAATCGGGTATTGCAGGGCTTTATTGAAAGCGGCTCGGGTGTTTTCGGCAATAGCTCCACGCATTGCTCTCGGCAACTGCTCCATGCGTTGTTCTACCTCCATGCAATCGTCGGCCGCTTCCCTGTTTGCGCCACGGTGGGCAAAGATCATGCATGTGTTCCGGTTGCTCATTGTGTTACATCTCCGTTAACAGGATTCCGCAGCTAAAAATATACGCCATGCGTACTCAACTGAGTTTTACCTTGTTTATGCTCATTTAAAGCCTCATCAGCCAATAATTCATCTTGCCAACATGTTTTAGACAACATTGATGCTTCTGTAAAGACTCTTTCAAGTAGTCGAGCAAAGTATTCGCTTTAGAACAAATTCAAAGAGTTCGCCACGAAGACACGAAGTTTTCAATACATTGAATTAAAAACAATTATTTTTCTCTGTACACTTCGCGCCTTCGTGGTGAATATGTTCTTAACTGATGTTACGCATTGTCCACGAAAAGCACGAAAAAAACATCCGCTGTAGGCTTCTCGCTGACGGCGTGATACCCGGCATTCATTCACAGACTCCCAAGACAGGCTCCTTACGTCATACACCCAAGTCTGTGGGATGCCGTCGTTCTGGCAGGGACAGATATTTGCTCCTGCAATATCTGCATTCCCCGCATCCCTGTGGGTTATGCCGGAACCCATGCACAGGGAGGTGAAACTTCGTGTTGCACAAGTATCTACGGGATGTGTCGTCATTCCGATAGTCTCTGGCCTGGCGTTGGGCAAGAAGCAGGTCTACCTGGCAACGTTCTGATGTGTTTTAACTATTTTCGTGTTTTTCGTGGACTACGCTTTTTATTATGAGCATGCGTAACATCAGTTAAGAATATCTACAGCCCGTTGTTTTTCTTGATCGTTCATGTCGATGCTCCTGTTGATTATAGAAATAATGCCACCTAACATTTAAGCGACGCCTACCCGGATGTTTGATAACGATATATAACAACGCCCTCCACCTACTGCGTTGATCCGATACTATAGCAACAACAATTTTCCTCAAAATGAATTGATGAAAAAATGACCCAAAGCTTGAATCCAGCGCTACTCCGCTTAAACGCGCTGTTTGGGGATACAATAAGCGCATAATCTGCCTATAACGCGATGCCCACACTGGAGATTTCTCGATGAACTATACAAACATGCTGGCCGTGGCGTTCGCCGAAGCGCAAGCCGGTTTTGACGAAGGCGGCGTACCGGTCGGCGCGGCGCTGTTCGACGCGCGCGGCAAGCTGCTCGGACGCGGCCGCAATCGCCGAGTGCAGGACAACGACCCGTCCGTCCACGGCGAAACCGACGCCTTTCGCAAAGCCGGCCGCCAAACCGACTATCGCGACAAGATTTTGATAACGACATTGGCTCCCTGCTGGTATTGCTCGGGCTTGATCCGGCAATTCAATATCGGCACGGTGGTGGTCGGCGAATCGGTCAACTTCGAAGGCCACCTGGATTGGCTCAAAGACGCCGGAGTACGGATTATTGAAATGAACGATGCCGATTGCATTGCGCTGATGCGGCGCTTTATCGAGCAATCGCCGCAAATCTGGTTTGAAGACATCGGCGAATGTGCTTGCGGTTAACGACCGCCAAAATCTTTTCAATCGATAACCCCGGCGAATCCGCCTGTCTAAATGTGCATCGCCCCAATCTATCGATATGCCCCTGGGCGATTTTTCAGTTATAATCGCCCACTTTTTATTGCCCAAGAGCGTTAATCCGTGTCCAGCATAAACAACGACTTATCTACTTTTCAGGGACTCATCCTGGCCTTACAGAAATACTGGTCAGATCAGGGTTGTATTTTATTGCAACCGTTGGATCAGGAAGTGGGCGCGGGGACGTTTCATCCCGCCACCTTTTTACGCGCCATCGGCCCCGAGCCTTGGAACGCGGCCTATGTGCAGCCGTCGCGCAGGCCGACCGACGGCCGCTTCGGCGAAAATCCCAACCGCTTGCAGCATTACTACCAGTTCCAGGTGGTGTTAAAGCCGTCGCCGGATAATATCCAGGAATTGTATCTGGGTTCGTTGCGCCATTTGGGCCTGGATTTGCTCGAACACGACGTGCGCTTTGTCGAAGACAATTGGGAATCGCCCACTCTCGGCGCATGGGGCTTGGGCTGGGAAGTCTGGCTGAACGGCATGGAAGTGACCCAGTTCACCTATTTCCAGCAAGTCGGCGGCCTTGAATGCAGGCCGATCACCGGCGAAATCACTTACGGTCTGGAGCGCATCGCGATGTACTTGCAGGGCGTTAAAAGCGTTTACGACCTGGTCTGGACTAACGGCCCGTTCGGCACCGTTACTTACGGCGACGTGTTCCATCAAAACGAAGTGGAAATGTCCGCTTACAACTTCGAACACGCCAATGTCGAGTTCATGTTCCAGTGCTTCGAGACTTACGAGCGGGAATGCACCAAGCTGATCGAATTGAACTTACCGTTACCGGCTTATGAGATGGTGCTGAAAGCTTCCCACGCCTTTAATCTGCTGGATGCGCGTCATGCTATTTCGGTTACCGAGCGGCAACGGTATTTGTTACGGGTCAGGAATTTGGCTAAATCCGTTGCTGAAGTTTATTACCAACGCAGGGAATCGTTGGGATTTCCGATGTGTCAGAATAACTAAAAGGTTGTTCGCCCGTGTTAAAAAGACTTTATGTCCACAATTACAAGTGCTTGGTTAATTTTGAGATTAAATTTGATCAGGATATTAGTCTTTTTTTGGGGACGAATGGTTCGGGTAAATCTACGGTTTTTGAGGTTTTAACCAAATTACGCAGAGTAATTGTTGGTGAAGAAAAGGTCGACAATATTTTTGACCGTACTGATTCTCCTCGTTGGTTAAAGCCAGAATTATCCGATATGCGTTTTGAACTAGATATTGAAATCGGAAGTTCTGTTTATAGATATTTATTAGTATTAGAACTTGATTTATTAGATTTTGAAATATTTAACATTAAAGATGAATATTTATATCTCAATAATGAAGTTCTTATCGAATCGAAAAATTACGAGACATTAGTTATATCTTTTGGAAAAAAAAATGAGCACCTTTCATTTGATTTTAATCGTTCCGGTATAAATCGCTATATTTCATTTTATGCAAAAGAATTTTTACAGTATTTGCGTGCCTTGTTAATAGTTCGTATTAACCCTTATGAAATGGCTTCTACTATAAACAAAGCTAATGCGGAGATAAAAACAGACTTTTCAAATTATGCCGAATGGTTCGCCCACCTCAATGAAAAGAATAGAAGAGGCGTATCGGAATTTGAAAAAGCGATGCGTGATGTTCTTCTAGGCTTTGATTATTTTAAGATTGAGCAGGCGGGACAAGCCAAAGTATTACAAGTAGACTTTGAAAATAAAGCCAATAAAAAAGAAATGATTACTTATTACTTTAATGAGCTATCAGAGGGTCAAAAAGTATTAATTGCTCTTTATGCTTTAGTTTATTGCACACCTGAAAATTCACTTATTTGCATAGATGAACCGGAAAACTTTTTAGCCTTACCGGAAATTCAACCTTGGTTAAATGTGTTACGCGAGCAATGTAAAGAAAGAAAGTTACAAGCCTTATTGATTTCGCATCATCCTAGTCTAATCAACTTTTTAGCCGCTTATTCAGGTTATTGGTTTTCACGACAGGACAATCATACTCGTATAGAAAAAATCACAGAGCAAGATAGCGATGGATTATCGCTTGCCCAATTAATTGAAATAGGCTGGATTTATGGTGATTAATCTTAAAGGTTATCGCATTACCGTATTGTGTGAAGATATAGCCCAATACGATTTTATTCGTGCTTATGCAAAACTATTGGGCGCGGATAATAGGAAAATTACACAGCTTACAGCCTACAATAACGCGACTGTATTAAAACATTACCCTAATGCTGCAAAATCTTACCGGAAATATGCCACACAAAATATTGTCTTAATAGTAATGATAGATGCTGATGAAAAAACCATTCAAGAAAGGCTGCGCGAATTTGATGAGAAACTTGATATTGAAAAATATAAGTTAAATCAAAATACACGTCTTGATAACGAGAAAATTTTAATATTTGCTCCGATTCGTAATATTGAATCATGGTTTTATTACATTGATACAAAAAATATTGACGGTGAAACTCTAAAAGGTAACGATGGAAAACTCATTAGTTATAAAAATAAGTATCCAAATAAAGATATAAACGTAAATCTATTTGCTAAAAAATTAAAAGAAGAAATTTGTCTTAATGGCCTGCCTCAAAATGCCCCAGCATCCTTGCATCACGCCTGCAACGAGCTAAACCGCCTTTAACATTAAAGAGATTACCGTGATAGAAAAACAGAATTTACTTTTCGAATTAGGTTCGGAAGAACTGCCGCCCAAGACCTTGCTAAAACTGAGCAACGCCTTACTAAACGGCATCGTTCAAGGGCTTAACGCCGCAGAACTAACCTTTACCGGCAGCACGGCTTACGCGACACCCAGGCGTCTGGCGGTTTTTATCGAAAACCTGGCTAGCGCACAGCCCGATAAAACCGTAGAAAAACGCGGCCCGGCAATACAAGCGGCATTTGCGCCGGACGGCACGCCCAGCAAGGCGGCTTTGGGTTTTGCAGTCAGCTGCGGCACTACATTCGACCAACTGGAACGCTTAAAAACCGACAAAGGCGAATGGCTCAGTTTTACCCAAGCCGTCAAAGGCCAAGCGACTGAAGCCCTGATCCCGGACATCATCCGCTCCAGCATCGCCGGGTTGCCGATTGCCAAACGGATGCGCTGGGGCAGCTTCACGACCGAGTTCGTAAGGCCAGTACATTGGGCCGTCTTGCTTTACGGCGACAGTGTCATCGACACCGAAATTCTGGGGCTCAAAACAGATTCGACGACCCAAGGCCACCGCTTCCACGCACCGCAAAAAATCACCCTGGCCAAGCCTGAAGATTATGCGGATACCTTGTACAAACAAGGCCGGGTCATTGCCGATTTTGAACAAAGAAAAGCACTGATCCGCGACGCCGCGCAAAAAGCTGCCGACGCAGTAGGCGGCATTGCGCACATTGAGGACGATTTGCTCGAAGAAATCGCCGCGCTGAACGAATGGCCGGTGCCGATTACCGGGACTTTCGACCCGCGTTATCTGGAACTGCCGCCGGAAGTTTTAATTACGACGATGCAAACCAACCAGAAATATTTTCCGGTTAAAAATGCCGACGGCGGTTTGCTGGCGAACTTCATCACTTTCAGCAACATTGAAAGCAGCAACCCCAAATCGATACAGCAAGGCAACGAACGCGTGGTAACCCCGCGTCTTTCCGACGCGGAATTTTTCTGGAACCAGGACCGGAAAAAAACCTTGGAAGATCGCGTGGAAAGTTTATCCAGCGTGGTTTTTCAGGAGAATCTGGGCACGGTTTACGACAAAACCATCCGGGTTCGAAATCTCGCCAAATTTATTGCCGGACACTTGGGTGTCGACGTTGAACTGGCCGAACGCGCCGCGTTATTGGCCAAAACCGACTTGATGACCGAAATGGTCGGCGAATTCGGCAACCTCCAAGGCATTATGGGCCGTTACTACGCAATGGCGGAGCACGAACCGAAAGCGGTCGCCCTGGCGCTTGAGGAACAATATTTCCCCAAACAATCCGGTAGCCCTACTGCGGGCAGCACGATCGGGCAGATTCTTGCTATTGCGGAAAAAATCGACACGCTGGTCGGCATCTTTGCCGTCGGCTTGATCCCTACCGGCGATAAAGACCCTTATGCCTTGCGCCGCGCCGCATTAGGCATCCTCCGAACCATCATAGAGAATAAACTCAACCTCAATATCATTGAGTTGACGGAATTCGCCGGCGCTCAGATTAAAACAACTTCCGATCAATCGGCAACAGCCGACCGGGTTATCGATTTTATTTTCGACCGCTTGAAAGGTTATTGTCTTGATCAGGGCTACACTGCCGATGAATTCGATGCCGTCATCACCGTCACACCCGCCGAACCGCTGGATTTTATGCAGCGTTTGCAGGCTGTTAAAGCGTTCAGGCAGCTGCCCGAAGCTGAAAGCCTGGCGGCGGCGAACAAACGCATCCGCAATATCCTGAAAAAATCGGAATCCGAACCCGCCGCCAGCGTCGGCGCACTGCTTGAAGCGCAAGAAAAGCAGCTGTTGCAAGCGGCGCTGCAATCCGCCGATGACATTAAACCGTTACTGGCGCAACGCGATTACCAGGCGACGCTTAACCGTTTGGCAGGTTTGCGCAATGACGTCGATGCCTTTTTCGACCATGTGATGGTGATGACCGACGATCTCGACTTGCGCGCCAACCGGCTGGCCTTGCTCAACCTGTTGTCCGAGCAGTTTTTGACCTGCGCCGACATCTCCAAATTGCAATCGTAAATGCACATGCCACAGGGTTCATCGCTCCCGCGCTCCAGCGCGGGAACGCAATCAGCGCCGCGCTGGCGGCACGGGAACGCACTATAATCCATGCCCGAAAACCGCTACGTATTGCTGGATCGTGATGGCGTTATTAACCATGATTCGGATGACTTCATAAAATCCCCGGAACAATGGCTGCCGATTGAAGGCAGCCTTGAGGCCATCGCCCTGCTCAACGAGCATGGCTATAAAGTCGCGGTGGTTACCAACCAGTCCGGCGTAGCCCGCGGCTTACTCGATGCCGCCACGCTGGAAAAAATCCATGCAAAAATGCGGCGCATGACCGCAGAAAAAGGCGGAAAAATCGACGCCATCTATTTTTGCCCGCACGGCCCGGACGACAACTGCAACTGCCGCAAACCCAAGCCGGGCTTGCTTGAAGCCTTTGCCGCCGACCACCATGTCAGCCTGAGCGGCATGGCGGTTATCGGCGATTCGCTCCGCGACCTCCAGGCAGCGCAAGCCGTCGGCGCCAGCCCGATACTGGTCAAAACCGGTAAAGGCCGAAAAACCCTAACTGAAAACCCTAATCTCGATATTCCTGTTTTTGAGAACTTATATGACGCTGCAAAACACCTCGCATCAAGACCCCAGACCTAAAAACTATATAGGCTCGGCCCTGTTATTTTTGGGTATTTTCTCTACCGCTACCATCGTCGGAATTTTGCTTATTTTAGGCATGCTGACGACCTTTAAAATACGCTGGAAAATCGGTCATGCCTGGTGCGCCATCATCGGCTGGATAACCCGAGTGACGTGCGGCCTCACCTATGAAGTGGAAGGCCTGGAAACCATCGATCCGCAACGGCCCGCCATTATTTTGAGCAATCATCAGTCTGCGTGGGAAACGCTGGCGTTAAGATATATTCTGCCGCCTCATTCAGTGGTCATAAAACGTGAACTACTTTATCTCCCGATCTGGGGGTGGTCGCTGCTCACCCTGAAATCCATCGTCATCAACCGGAAAAATCAACGCGCGTCATTACGCGCCTTGCTCGAACAAGGCACTAAATATTTAAATGAGGGCTTATGGGTACTGATCTTTCCTGAAGGCACTCGCGCTGGAGCCAGGGAAGTATTGAAATTCAATATCGGCGGCGCGATGTTGGCGCATAAAACCGGCTACCCGGTCATTCCGGTCGCGCATAATGCCGGTGATTTCTGGCCGCGCTATAGTTTTTTAAAGTATCCCGGCGTCATCAAGCTGAAAATCGGCCCGGTCATAGAAACCCAGGGACGCAAAGCCGCCGACATCAATGCCGAAGCGGAGGCCTGGATAACGCAGGCAATGAAGGAGATGGACTGAGGAACTCAAGGTAAAAGGTTCAAGGTGCAAGGTAAAAAACCTTGCACCTTGAACCTTTTACCTTGTACCTGGCGTATAATGCCGCACAGCGCATTTTCAATTTAATAACGGTAACTCTCACATGAAAAAACTACTGCTCATTTCCCTTTCTGCATTATTACTCTCCGGTTGCGCAGATAGAAAACAATATGAAGAGACTGTATTGGAGCAAATGCAGCTGGAAAAAGACATTAAGGACTATAAATTGTCCCCCGAACGCATGGCTAAATGCGTCGTTGATACAACCTCGAATAACATGCCCGGCATTTTCGCTCTCGACCCCAAGCGCCTAACGGCTTACCGCAACTACACAAAAATGTTGACGCTGTCTTCGTCTAAAGATCCTAAAAAGACGCTTGAAGAATTACGCGCCGATTTCGGTTCGGCAAAAGAGCTTGCAGAAGCCCATTCCAACTATACCGAAAGCCAGATGGATTGTTTATCCGCGCTGATCGGGGAGTCGGAAGAACCGACAAAAGATGAAAAATAACGCTGATTTAGTCTGATCAGACCAGGGCGACCGTCGGCCGGTCGCCCTTTATGTCCCGCCTCAGCCGGCTCCGCAACACCGCTTAAACTTCTTGCCGCTACCGCAGGAACACGGGGCATTCTTACCCAGATTAGTCTGCAAACCTACCTTGCCGATCGACTTAACCAGCCCATCCAGATAAAACCAGCCGCCCGCGCGTTTGATAAATTGGCTGATCTCCGTCATGACGTACTCTTCGCCATCTTCCAAATAGTACGCCTTAAACTCCACCACGCCTTTAGCATCCTTAGCCCCGCCTTTTTTAGTGTTACCGATTTCCAAGCGTTGCCAATCGACCTTTTCCTTGGAAAAATCGATCAATTCGGGCCGCACCGTGGCATCCCAGGTATCCTGCAAATAACCGGCATTATGCAAAGCGTAAGCAGTAAAGCGCGAACGCATCAAGGCTTCGGCGGTTAACGGCTTTTTTTCGCCGGAATGGAATGGGCCGCAGCATTGAGCGTATTCAATGCCCGATCCGCAAAGACAGAAGGTCTGTGTATCCAAAAGAAACTCCTTATTAAAATATTGGCTTATTTTACATGGATCCGCATTTGATAGTGGGGAGAAAAACCTGGCAATTCAGGCTTCGCTTGTTCGCCTGATTTCTGTTTATCAATGGGCTCCCGTTATAATGTTCCTGAGGATGAACCGCATAAATGCCCACATTACCCTCCGCCAATCCGTAACCTAATCCATTAACCCCCATAAGAAATTGATAAGTACACAAAATAAAAACCCTCATCCCGGCAGAAGATTCTGCGTTGCCCCGATGCTGGACTGGACCGATAGACACTGCCGTTATTTTCATCGGCTGATTTCACAACACGCGTTTTTGTATACCGAAATGGTCACGACCGGCGCCTTGATTCACGGCGACCACCACCGATTCCTGCAATTTAACGCCGCCGAGCGCCCGGTTGCATTTCAGTTGGGCGGCAGCAATCCCCGTGAACTGGCTATCTGCGCCAAGATGATTGAAGATTACGGCTATGACGAGGTGAACTTGAATGTCGGCTGTCCCAGCGACCGGGTCCAGAACGGCCGCTTCGGCGCTTGCCTGATGGCGGAACCCGAACTGGTCGCCGAATGCGTTGCGGCAATGGCTCAAGCGGCTTCAATTCCGGTCACGGTTAAATCGAGAATCGGCATTGACGAGCGCGACTCTTACGAAGAGCTGGTGCATTTTGTATCGACGGTTGCCGATGCCGGTTGCGAAACATTTATTATCCATGCAAGAAAGGCGTGGCTGAGCGGCTTGTCGCCCAAGCAAAACCGCGATGTTCCGCCGTTGCGTTATGACGTGGTCTATCAAATAAAACAGAACTTCCCGCAGCTGGAAATCATCCTGAACGGCGGCATCACCACCCTGGATCAAGCCGAAGCTGTTTTGGCCCATGTTGACGGCGTCATGGTTGGCCGGGAGGCTTATCACAACCCTTATCTGTTGGCCGAGGTGGATCGGCGCTTTTATGGCGAATCCAAAGAACCCCGGTCACGGGAAATGATTATGGATTTGTTGATCCCCTATATTCAGCAGCAACTTGAACTTAACGATGGCGTCCGCTTAAACAGCATCTCCCGGCATATCTTAGGCCTGTTTCATGGCGAACCGGGGGCCAAGGGTTGGCGCAGGCATCTTAGCGAAAATGTCTGTAAACCCGGCGCGGACATCAAGGTGATTTTGGCAGCGCTAACGTCCCGGCCGTGATTGCTCCCGGCAATCATTCTGTATCCCCCCATCCATGGAGGTCAAATATAGGTAATTGACGGAGCTTAAATTTCACCACATCATGCTGTATACTGAACCGCTATTTTTATAACTGGGATTGAAATAATGGAAGAGCATTTTGCCAAGATTATCGAGGCAGTCGGTGAAGATTTAACTCGCGAAGGGCTGATCGATACGCCAAAACGCGCAGCCAAGGCTTTCAAATTTTTAAACAACGGCTACGAAAAAAACCTGGAAGAAGTGCTGAACGGCGCGATTTTTACCGCCGACACCGAAGACATGGTCATTGTGAAGGATATTGAACTGTATTCTTTATGCGAGCATCATTTGTTGCCGTTTATCGGCAAATGCCATGTCGGTTATTTGCCGAAAGGCAAGGTGATGGGCTTATCCAAAGTGGCCCGCGTTATCGACATGTACGCACGCCGCCTGCAAATCCAGGAAGTACTGACCAAGCAGATAGCCGACGCGATTGAACTGGCAACCGGTGCCCGAGGCGTAGCGGTGGTTATTGAAGCCAAGCATTTATGCATGATGATGCGCGGTGTTGAAAAGCAAAACTCGGTGATGACAACGTCCGTAATGACAGGGATTTTCCGTAAGGAAATCAGCACCCGTTCGGAATTCTTAAACCTGATCAACCGATAAGCCTGAAATGACCGCAAAAAAGACCGGCGTACTACTGGCAAACCTGGGCTCGCCCACCGCGCCGACCACATCGGCGGTCAGGCGGTTTCTTAAGGAGTTTCTTTGGGATCCGCGCGTCGTCAACCTGCCCAGACCGTTGTGGTGGGTGATACTGCATTTTTTCGTGCTGCCTTTTCGCCCCCGAAAATCGGCAAAGGCCTATCGCAAAGTATGGGATGAAAAAGGTTCGCCGTTAATCTTCCTGACCCTGCAATTAACCGAGCGGGTTGCCGAAAAGCTGCATGCCAAAGGCGTCACTACCCAGCATGTGATGCGCTATGGCGAACCTTCCATCGCCAAGCAGTTAAAAGCCTTCAAAACGGCGGGCATCGATAATTTAATCGTCCTGCCGTTGTACCCGCAATATTCCTCAACAACCACGGCATCGATCTACGATGATGTGATTAAAGAGCTGAATCAGTGGCGGCATCTACCCAACATTCACTTTATCAGCGATTATCACCAGCACAGTCACTATATTGCCGCGGTTGCCGAATCCATTGAACAAAGCTGGCGGGAGCACGGCAAAAACGAGCTGTTATTGATGTCCTTTCACGGCTTGCCCGAACAACTCACTAAATGGGGCGACCCTTATTTTCATCAGTGCCACAAAACCGCCGCCCTGATTGCAGAAAAATTAGGCATCGATGAAAAACAATGGATGATTGTGTTCCAGTCGCGTTTCGGCAAGGCGCAATGGCTGAAACCTTATTGCGTGGACACGTTAAAGGAATTGCCGGGGCAAGGCATTAAAAAGATAGATGTTGTTTGTCCGGGGTTTGCGGTGGACTGCCTGGAAACGCTGGAAGAAATAGCCATGGAGAACAAGGCTGTTTTTATGGCGTCCGGCGGCATGGAGTATCGTTATATCGCGGCGCTAAATGATTCGGAAAGCCATGTTGATGCTATAGTTAAGCTGCTTGAGCAGAAGTTGTAGAGTGGGCAGTTTTTTTGCCCACCCTATTGACTATGATTGACATCGTTCCCATGCTCCGGTGTCACTACTATTAAGTTAAGCACAATGACAACGTAGGAGCGGGCCGCGCCCGCGACATTTAAGCAGTAATTACAGCGTTGTTGCACCTTCCATCGCGGGCATGGCCCGCTCCTACAGTGCTTAATGACGCTCTGGTGTGGGAACGATAAATAAAGGGCTAAACAGATGAACCAAACACTATTACAAAACTGGCAAGACAGCAGCTGGCCGACCATCAAATCCAGCAAAGCGCCGGATACCGGCGACGGCGTTATCGACCCAAGAACCTTTAACACCATTGAAGTCGACGAACTGTTCGACGCCGTTAATCACGCCTCGACAATTGCCGGGCAGGCGGTGCTATACCGTTCTTTAGCTCAACCGCTGAATGACTTGGAGCAGATCAAGGCCAAACAACAAGCCGTTGAAGAGCTGCGCAATAATCCGGCGCTCAAAGAGCAGCTGGAACAGATCGTGCAATACGCTGTTCCCGATGAAAAAAACTTCTATTTACTGTTGTTCGGCGAATTTCTGGGAAGCTTCGGCACAGCCCGGGAAGAGCATGAAATTGAAGGCTACGGCTATCTGCAATATAAACGCGGCATCCGATTTATGCTGGAACTGGTCGACCGCATTCAATCTGTCGAAGCCCCGCAAAGCCAGTATCTACAAGGCATTTGCGACAAAATCAAAGCCTTTGCAGAATCGCGGCCTTATTCGCTGATGCAAGGGCCGGTTTACATCACTGAAAACAATATTCAGTGCAAAGAACAAAGAAAGGGCTTGATCTCGCCTGCGATTATTTTCAAGCCCCGGCTATTCAAACCGCTGCTGATCAGCCTGTTTTTCGCGGCCGTCTGGGCGCTGGCGCATTTTTTCCCCACCGACATGTTCCAGGTTTCAGTCGAAGCCATCCCGACCGCAACGATTTTCTTCGTGCCTTTCTTGCTGGTTTATTATCCGATAGTCGGCGGCTTCGACCGGGACAGCTGCATCATCCCGTTAAGAAACGAGTTCAAAAAATCCCCGGCGGTCGCCGAAACCTTGGATGCGCTGGGCCGGCTCGACGAATTGCTGTCGTTTATCAAATTTGCCGAGGCATTCGGCGGCAGCAAGGCATTGCCTGAATTGGTTGACGCGCCGCACCACCGGATAAACCTGACGGACGCCAGAAATCCTGTTCTGGGCAAGCAGAATCCTGATTATGTCGGCAACGACTTTGTGCTGGAAGACGACAAACTGGTGCTGGTCACCGGCCCCAACAGCGGCGGCAAGACGGCTTTTTGCAAAACCGTCACCCAAATCCAGCTGCTCGCTCAAATCGGCTGCTTTGTTCCGGCCCAATCGGCAACCCTGACTGTCGCCGACCGGATTTTCTACCAAGCGCCCGAAATCAGCCATCTGGACGACGGCGAAGGCCGCTTCGGCACCGAATTGAAACGCACCAAAGACATTTTCCTGGCCGCAAGCCCTAAAAGCTTGGTGATACTGGACGAATTATCCGAAGGCACGACCTTCGAAGAAAAAATGGAATCGTCGTCGAATGTACTGAACGGCTTTTACCGGAAAGGCAACAGCACCATTTTAATCACCCACAACCATCAACTGGTCGATCATTTTGTCGCTCAGGGCATAGGTCTGCCAAGACAGGTCGAGTTTGCCAATGATGCGCCGACCTACAAACTGGTTCCCGGAATTTCCCGCGTCAGCCATGCCGATCGCGTGGCGAAAAAAATCGGCTTTTCCAAAGAAGACATCGACAACTATCTGGCAGACTCACAATGAAAATAGGCACCGCATTATCAAACAGCGCAACCAAAGCCCTGCTGCTCGGCAGCGGCGAGCTGGGCAAGGAACTGGCTATTGCCCTGCAACGCTACGGCGTGGAAGTCATCGCCGTTGATCGCTATCCGAATGCACCGGCGCAACATGTCGCGCATCGCAGTCATGTGATCGACATGACCGACACCGCAGCGGTCAAAAAACTGATTGCTCTGGAGCGGCCTGATTTCATCATCCCGGAAATCGAAGCGATTGCAACCCAGGCCTTAATTGACATTGAAGCGGAAGGCCAATGCACTGTAGTACCCAACGCCAGGGCGATTCAGTTGACCATGAACCGGGAAGGCATCAGAACTCTGGCCGCCGAACAGCTTAAAATACCCACCTCGGCCTATGCGTTTGCAGAAAATTTTGAGCAATTGCAGGCCGCGGTAGACGGCGGCATCGGTTATCCGTGCTTTATCAAGCCGACTATGTCATCATCCGGCAAAGGCCAGTCAATGGTAAAAAGCGCCGACCAACTTAAAGCAGCCTGGGATTATGCCAAATCCAGCGGCCGGGTCGATACCGGCAAAGTCATCGTCGAAGCAAAAATCGACTTCGACTTTGAAATCACCCTGCTGACGGTCCGCGCCCTGAATCAACACGGCGAAGTCGAGACTCACTTTTGCGCGCCGATAGGCCATGTGCAGGAAAACGGCGATTACCGCGAGAGCTGGCAACCGCAAGCCATGACTGACGCCGCCATTAAAGCCTCGCAGGACATCGCTTTTAAAATAACCAATGAAATCGCCGGACTCGGCCTGTTCGGCGTTGAACTGTTCATCCAGGGCGATGCCGTCTGGTTTAGCGAAGTCAGCCCCAGACCGCACGATACCGGCATGGTGACATTGGTCACCCAGAAACAAAACGAGTTTGAATTACACGCCAGGGCCATCCTGGGTTTGCCGGTCGATACCGGCATGCACAGCCGAGGCGCCAGCGCCGTTATCCTGGGCGGCCTGAATGCACAAGGCGTGATTTACGAAGGGCTGGACAAGGCGCTTAGCGTTCCGAGCAGCGAAGTCAGATTATTTGGCAAGCCTGAAGCATTTACCAACAGGCGCATGGGTGTTGCGTTAGCTACCGCTGAAACTGTCGATGAAGCCAGGAACAGAGCAGTCAAAGCCGCAACAATGATCGTTATTAAACCTGACCGATAGGTGACAATATGATGAGAATGCACGTCAGGCTATCCTGCCTGCCCTTCGGGTTAATGCAAAGCTGTCCCAGACCGATTTGTGCCGTTATCTTGACCACATTACTCATCTCAGCCGAGGCGCAGGCCGACATTTATAAATTTATCGCCAATGACGGCCGCATCTACTATACCGACAAGCCTAAAAACAGCCTGTACAAACGCATCATCCGAACCAGGCCGATAAATTATGCCGCCGCCCTGCCCTATATGGGCACCAACAAAAAGAAATTCGCCGATCTGATTGCCGAGGCGGCCAACCGACATCAGGTTGATGCCAGATTGCTACACGCCGTTATTCAGGCCGAATCCGCTTACGATGCCAACGCAATCTCCACCGCCGGAGCCGTCGGTTTAATGCAGCTAATGCCCGATACCGCAAGGCGCTACGGCGTTGTTAACCGGAATGATCCGGTCCAGAATATCGACGGCGGCACCCATTATTTGAAAGACTTGCTCAGAATGTTCGATTCGAACCTGGACTTGGCCGTTGCAGCGTATAACGCCGGTGAAAATGCGGTGATCCGGCACAACAACTCCATTCCGCCCTACCCCGAAACCCAAAATTACGTCAAAATAGTAAAGGCTTTGTATAACAGGCGCTCTTGAGCTGGATCATAAGCTGTTGGGTAGCTCGCCAAGGAGCCAAGCATGATAAACGCAAGCGACACTGTCGACTTAAGTCGTTTCACGAATGCGCAAGAAAGCGTCTATGACAGCGTCCTCGCAGAGTTAAGAAACGGCCGGAAACGCACTCACTGGATGTGGTATATATTCCCGCAAATTGATGGCCTGGGGCACAGCGCAACGTCAAAACACTATGCCGTTAAGAGCATAGAAGAAGCTCGGCAATACCTGAATCATCCCGTTCTTGGACAAAGACTGCTGGAATGCGCCGAAGCGGTTTTTGTCATTGAAGGACGATCAATTTCAGAAATCTTCGCTTACCCTGATAATCTAAAGCTTAAATCTTCCATGACATTGTTTGCCTATGTGGCAGCGCCATGCTCCGTGTTTGCCCGTATCCTCGATAAATATTTTAATGGCGAGCAGGACGCTTTGACGCTCCAATTATTAGAGAAACTTAAGGCGAAATGAGCCGGAGCCGGCTTTATATGTCCTGAATGCACGTAGGCGATACAATTACCTTTGAAACGTTTAGTGCCTTTTCCATTAACAGGTCAAGATGAAACCAATCCGCTTATGCTTTAACGTTGCAAGGCGCATTGTTTGCAGAGTGTCATCGGCGTTGTGAGCATGTTTCTACGTAACTTATCAATTTAACCTGGAATTTAATGTATGCAAACCAGCAGTCAATTAATGCATCATAATCAAACCACCCTTCCTGAACCGGTTCTGGAAGCCCGGTAGGGTACGCTTCGCGTACCTTTATTGAACTTGGAATAATTGAAAAATGGTACGCAAAGCGTACCCTACATTATTATGTAACCTTACTGATTTATAGAGCGTTTATATGAAAACAGTCAAATTCACATCCTGGCACGATGACACATTTTTTATTGGTTTTCTTAACGAATATCCTGATTACCAGACTCAAGGCACAACCAAAGAAGAGCTGATCGAAAACTTGAAAGATTTACTGCTTGATGTTGAATCCGATCAAGTGCCTTACATCCGTAAAGTCGAAGAGTTATTGGTTGCTTGAGTGAAAAGACGCGATTTAATCAAGTTGCTTGAACAAATGGGCTGCATTTTAGTCCGTAATGGCGGGCGACACGTTTGGTATACCAATCCCCGGACCAAGCAATCACAGCCTGTGCCTCGACATACCGAAATCAATGAAAACTTGGCTAAGTCCATAATCAAAAAACTAGGCGATGCTTAACCATACGCCCAAGCGAAACAGTGTAAGAGGTCAATTAAGGCGCCATAGCCCGGTAGGGTACGCTTCGCGTACCTTTATTGAACTTGGAATAATTAAAAATGGTACGCAAAGCGTACCCTACATGATTATGTAACCTTATTGATTTATGGAGCGTTTATATGAAAACAGTCAAATTCACATCGTGGCAAGATGACACATTTTTTATTGGTTTTCTTAACGAATATCCTGATTACCAGACTCAAGGCACAACCAAAGAAGAGCTGATCGAAAACTTGAAAGATTTACTGCTTGATGTTGAATCCGGCCAAGTGCCTTACATCCGTAAAGTCGAAGAGTTATTGGTTGCTTGACGATTTAATCAAGTTGCTTGAACAAATGGGCTGCATTTTAGTCCGTAATGGCGGGCGACACGATTGGTATACCAATCCCCGGACCAAGCAATCACAGCCTGTACCTCGACATAACGACATCAATGAAAACTTGGCTAAGTCCATAATCAAAAAACTAGGCGATGCTTAACCATAGACTATGGCCGGACGGGGGGGCAACCCCCGTCCCGCTCGAGTCAATTAAGGCGCCATAGTCAGACCACTATTCCAGAGCAGGTACTGGAAGCCCTGAATCTGCGTGAGGATAATACAATTATCTTTGAAATTGATCAGGCCGGTGTCCATCTGCGCAAAGCGCCGCTCATTGACACAGCCTTTACAAAAGCGCTGCAAAATACCTTGAGCGAATGGAATTCTGCTGCCGATGACCAAGCGTATGCTGATCTGTGAAACATTCGCTGGTTCCCCAAGCTTGGGGAACCAGCGCTAACTCAGGCCTATTGAAGCGCCTGTTTTAAAGCCGCATTGAACCGATCCGGCGCTTCCTGCGGGATAAAGTGCCCGACATAAGGCACAACAATAATTTTTTCCGCCGCTGAGGGTTGGTTGGTTTGGGCGGCATTAATATGAATCAACGGGGACTTCAACCGGCCCCTCTTGTTTTGATAATCGCCTGATACCCATTTAAAGATATTTGTTAATGCGCTGATGCCGACTTCCGGAGGCGCCGAAGCCATATCATCGGCGATATGTTGAACGATAGCCGGGTCTGCGGTCGGCGCAAACATGCTCTTAACCATCTGATAGGTGGTTTTATAAAAATCGCTTTTAAACGGCGCAAGGACTTCGGCAATTTTATTTTCCGGCGGCCATTGGAATTGAGTCTCGAACGAATCCACCGCAACCAATTTAGTAACACGTTCCGGCATCCGCAGTGCGGTTTCGATAATGACCGCCCCGCCCATCGAATGCCCGACCAAAACTACTTTTTTTAAATCGAGACTGTCGATGACGCGCTCTACATCATCGGCAAAACCGGAAATCGTATAGTCCTCCCTGCCCATTCCCGATTGGCCGTGGCCCGCTAAATCAATGGCGACCACCCGATAGTCAGCGGCAAAGTCATCCATTTGCGCCTGCCAGTAACGGCTGTCGCAAGACCAGCAATGCACAAACACCAGCGCGGTATCGCCGGTGCCGCGCATCGTATAGTGAATGGGGACGCCGTCCGCCGATTTGATATTGCTTTCAACAACTTGAGGCTGTTTTACCGGCAATTCCTGACAAGCCGGTAAACAGGCGGCCAAGATGAATAAGGTTATTATTTTCTGGTAAAATTTCATCGTTTTTCCTTGTTAATAAATCATTTAAGCCTTAGCCCGACTGACCACATAAACGCCGATCAACACCAAAGCAGTCCCGGCCAGTTGCGCCGCCGTCAAGGTCTCGTTTAACAGCAAAAAGGCCAGCGCCAACGTACCTATCGGCCCTATAGAGCTGATAATGGATGCCGAACCGGCGCCGATGCGCCTGATCCCTGCATTCATTAAAAACGCCGGAAGCACGGTGGAAAAAATCGCCATGATCAGCGCCAGCCAATAAACATCGGCCGGTAAATTCAATAGCTTGACGCCATGCTGAATCACGAAATGCAGGCCGGTAGCCAGGCAGGCGACGGTCATCGAATAGGCGGTAAAACGCGTCGAGCCTATCCGTTTGACCATCATGCCGCTGCCCATCAGGAAAAAAGCAAAAGCGATGGCGCTAGCCAAAACCAATGCCGAACCTAACAACAATCCCGATGACGCCATTTCCGCCCTATTGTCGGCAAACACCAGAATCATCCCCGCATAACTTAAAGCCAAGGCAAGCGCCTGATGCCGATTAATGGCCCGGCGTTGCAGCGCCGCGGTGAATAAAACCACGAAGGTCGGATAAAGAAACAAGATCAATCGCTCAAGACCTGCCGAGATATATTGCAGCCCTGCAAAATCAAGGTAGCTGGCAATGTAGTAGCCCAATAGGCCCAAGCCGAAAATCATCAGCCAGTCCCGCCTGTTCAAGCGCTGCGCATCTTCCGCTTTTGTCGAATTATTGACCGTCCATAACGCAACCGCCAGAAAAAAAGGCAATGAAATTGCCATGCGCAACACCATCAGGGTGATGACATCCAGTTGATGACTGTAGTCGTAAGCTAATTTGATCAGCACCGCTTTGGCTGAAAAGCCGAACGCGCCTAGTAAGACAAACAGGCAACCGATAATCGCCTGGCGATTGTTTTGCGGTATAACGGATTCGGGTTGATGCACAAACTTCTCCTTAAAATGGAAAAACTGCGAATCTTGCCGGAAAGACTACCAAAGCAACGGGGACAAGACCCGCAGTTGCTTTGCTAAAATGGGATTAATGAACCAAAAAGACAGCACTGCGGTGAAAGCTAATAATCTTTCGCAGCCATCGTTTGCTAATTTTCAGGGATGAGGTTATCTGGTTCATGGTTTGTATTCTATGAGCACGGCTGTACGTTGTCAATTTGTGCGGCCGAACAATTCTCGCCTGAGCTGCCGCTCGGCTCCTCCGTACAACAAAAAATCAGGATGAAAACACCGGTAATGCCTTGTCAATTTACGTTGCATGATAAAATTCCCCGACCCCGCTAACAAAGAAGCTCAAAACCATGAATCACATTGCCATAAAAATGCTGATGGGCGATCGCGGCAAATATCTCGGTATTGTCATGGGGCTGACCTTTGCCTCATTGATCATGACCCAGCAACCGGCTATTTTTTTGGGGCTGATGGCGCGCTCTTACAGTTTTATATCGGATGTCGGTTTGCCCGACATCTGGGTGATGGACTCGAAAGTGCAGTTCGTCGACGACATCAAGCCCTTGCAGGACACCGAGCTTTACCGGGTGCGCGGCATTTCCGGCGTAGAATGGGCGATGCCGATGTACAAGGGGCTTTTAAAAGCACGGCTTGCCGACGGCACGTTTCAAACGTGTAATGTGGTCGGCCTGGACGACGCTACCTTAATCGGCGGGCCGCCGGTCATGCTGGAAGGGGCGATTGAAGACTTGCGCCGTAGCGACGGCGTTATTGTCGATATAGACGGTGCCCAGGATAGACTGGGCAAACCTTCGCCGACGCCCGGCGGCAACCGTATTCCGCTTAAAATAGGCGACAGCCTGGAGTTAAACGATCACCGCGCCATCGTTGTCGGCATCGCCAAGGTCACCCGCACCTTTCAGTCCCAGCCCGTGGTTTATACCACTTATTCCCGCGCTAAAAGCTACGCGCCCAAGGAACGCAAACTGTTGTCCTTCGTTCTGGTTAAAGCCAAACCGGGACAAGATCTTAGCGAATTGGCCCGGCGCATCCGCGCAACGACCGGTTTGGCGGCTTATACGCGAGAGGAGTTTATGTCCCTGACTTATGAATATTTCATGCATAACACCGGCATCCCGATTAACTTCGGCATTTCGGTGCTGCTGGGTTTCATCGTCGGCGCAGCCATTGCCGGTCAGACTTTCTACAACAGCACCCTGGAAAATCTGCGTCAATTCGGAGTGCTGAAAGCGATGGGCACCAGCAACTGGATATTGCTGCGCATGATTTTGCTACAGGCGGTTTTAGTGGGCACTATCGGTTACGGTTTAGGCGTGGGCTTAACCGCATTCTTCGGCTATTCGATGCGTCATTCGATACTGGCGTTCAAGTTTCCGTGGCAACTGCTGCTGTTTAGCGGTGCCGGAGTCAGCTTGATTTGCATCTTTGCGGCACTGCTCAGCATCATTAAAGTGATCCGCCTCGAACCGGCTATTGTATTTAAAGGCTAACGCATGAATACATCATCATGGGCAGTGCGCTGTCAAAATGTAGTCAAAATTTACGACACCGGCGACCAAAAAGTGACCGCGCTTAACGGCGTTAATCTGGAGATCGCGCTAGGCGAGCTGATGATGCTGGTAGGTCCCTCAGGTTGCGGCAAGACCACCTTGATTTCAGTCATCGCCGGAATACTCGATCAGGATGACGGCTATTGCGAAGTGTTCGGCGAGGATTTGCTGAACATGAGCAACCATCGCAAACTGAATTTCAGGGCGCGCAATATCGGCTTCGTTTTCCAGGCCTTTAACCTGTTGCCTTCGCTCAATGCCGCCGAAAACGTGTCGATACCGCTGATCATCAACGGCATCAAACGCACCGATGCCGAACGCAAAGCCGTTGCCATGCTGGAGCAAGTAGGCTTGGGACCCAGAGCGACATCCTTACCCGCGGAGCTTTCCGGCGGCCAGCAGCAACGCGTCGCCATTGCCCGAGCGCTGATTCATAGCCCGAGACTGATTGTTTGCGACGAGCCCACCAGTTCCCTGGATCATGAAACCGGGCGTACGGTGATGACCTTGCTCAAGGAAGTAGCCTTACACAACGACCGGGCATTGGTCATCGTTACCCATGACGCCAGGATTTTCGAGTTCGCCGACCGCATTGCCGAAATGGATGACGGGCATATTGTTGAGGTTAAAGACGCTAAAAACCTCGTCATTCCGGCAGGGATGCCGGAATCCAGGGCCATGGATGGTAACTTGCCAAGCACTTTGCGCTCGACTTAGGCGCAATGCAAAGTCATGCATTCACATCCATGTGACTGGATACTGGCATCCATGCCAGTATGACGGTGCTGACTGAGGTTCCTTGCTAATCATGTTAAATTAAGCCGTTCGTGGTGAGCACTGAGCTTGTCAAGCAGGCGAACCATAAAACCAAACCCAAGAGGTGATATGCAAGCTAAATACACATTACCGTGTGAGGGACCAGAAGGAATGCGATAAAGGGGGAAACGTTATAAAGCGGTATATACAGGTATAAAAACAGATAGTTAAAGCAATTTTCGTGTTTTCGTTTGAGTTTGCGATAAAAATGAATTTTGGTAGTTTTTCATGTTTTGCGCCAAATAAATTGCGATATTTAAGATTCATTGTTTAAGCGTTTAAAAGTCATTTAAAAATTCTGCTTTTTTGCCCTTTCAGCATTTAAAAGAGACCATTTCGAGGACTACCTCCAAATGGTCTCTTTTTTTATTTAAATTTCATGACCGTACCAGCAGACGCGGCCGGCTATTTTTAAATTTTTGGCTTGCTCTGGGTTAAGTGTCTGTTCTTTATACCTGGGATTGTCGCTGATGATGGATACAGAGCCGTCAAAGGCTTGTTGCAGGCGCTTTACGATTAAATGATGGTCGGCTTGTACTATATATATTGAGTCATCAATTATTTTGTCGACGCGGGTATCAACCAATAGTGTATCTCCATCACAAATAGTTTGCTCCATCGAATCGCCTTTTGCAGTAATTATGGCTAAGTGGCCGACTTGTAAGCCTTTTTCTTTTAACCAGGATTTTTTAAAGGCCAATTGTCCGGCCTGAAGCTCTGATTCGACAAGGCTACCGTAGCCTGCTGAGGCTTGGACGTCGTACACCGGCACCAAAGCGAATTCATCCCAAACAGCTTCTGTTTCATTGCTATGGGCTTGATCTGAAAGCGCTAAAGCAGCGGATCGAGTCGCCGGGTCGCGCAGCTTCGCGCCGCCAGAACTGGTGCGAAGGTCGCCTTGCGGCTGTTGTGCATACATTTCCCCTTCACCCGTTAAAAGCCACACTAAAGTCACATCAAAAGCTTCAGCAATCGCAAGCAAGCGTTTTCTGGTTGGGTCAGACTCGCTGTTTCGCCATTTCCTGACAGTAGAATCCGATACACCACACTTTCTCGAAAACTCAGAACCGCTTCCGGCAATGCTAATTAATAGCTCAATTCTGTCGGCAAAACTGTCCCAGTTAGCCGCGCTAACTGGGACATTGAGAGCCATAGCGGGATTATCTGTCCCAGTTAGCATAAGTACATGAATCCTATTGTTATTTTAGTAAAATACATACATTACTTTAGTATTAATTAAGTGGGACAACTGGGACATAAAAAAATATATTCTCACTAAAGTATTTACATTGTTACTTTAGTTCGCTATCGTATATACCCATGAAGACATTAAACACCCCAAAAAAAGCCAGTCCTAAAGACTGGCACCCTGCCCATGTCGTGGCGGCTTTGCGTATAGCAGGTTGGTCGTTGCGTCGGTTATCCGTCCACCACGGGCTCTGTCCGACCGCGCTGAAGAATGCGCTGGTCAAACCCTGGCCCAAGGCTGAACGCTTGATTGCCGAAGCTATCGCCGAGGATGGAGCCCTTAGCAATGTTACGCCCTGGCTGCTCTGGCCTAGCCGTTACAACGTCAGTATTGACGCCGACGGTCATGAGATTGGCGTACCTAACCGGGGCGGTCCTGGGCGAAAAGCTGTTGTTAATGATACGGATTTATCAAAACACCGCAACGTAAAAAAACGCAAGGCGGCTTGACATGGCCAAGGTAAAAGATACGCAGACGTTAGACATTTTCGAGATTCCAACCGTTGATGTGGTTGTTCCCGGCGAGTCTCAATATGCGAGAGAGGTCTCAGAAATTGTCAGTTTATTGCTCGCTGAATCGGGCATCAAAGACCGCTATCTGCTCAGCGCCGAGGTTAGCCGGTTGGCAGACAAGGACGTTTCAAAGCACATGCTGGATGCGTATTGCTCACCGGCGCGGCTGGATCATGCGTTGCCGTTTTGGTTAGCGCCGATCTTGGAAACGGTTTGCGCCGGACATCATTTAACCAATTGGTTGGTGGCTAAGCGCGGCGGGCGGGTGGCTTATGGGGCGGATGCTTTGGATGCCGAAATCGGCAAGATTCAGTTGATGAGGGACGAGATGTTGAAGGAGATGAATGGCCGCTTGAAAGATTTGAAGCGGATGAAAAGTAATGTGGGTTAATGATTAATAAAGTATTGGGAGAACAGAAATGAATCAGGAGCAGAACGGATTTCCATCTATAACAGGATATGACGCCTGGATAGACAACGGCAGAACGAAAGACGCTTGTTTTGAGTTGATGATTTCTATTGATCGTCCGACTAGAAGCGCGTTGGAGAACGGCTTTTGGCTGGAATTTACCGCACCCACCGGGGACTTTATGGGGTGGATGCGATTTACTCATTTGAGTAACGTCAAAAACCAAGCAATTTTTGCAGCAGCGGAATGGCGTCGGTCAAATGATCCAGCCCCAGCTCAACAAGATGTGCTGTTGCCGTCTTCAGCCCCTCAGATGGCAGGGAACGGATGTGGTCAATAAGGCGCTTTTTGTCGATTTCCGGCATATCAGAATTGGTGATTCTGGCTTCCAGAAGATCGCGAATAGTGTCGGCATGCAATTTGACAGTAACCGTGTCAAGAATGGCCGAGAGACCACCGTCATCGGCGAGAAAATCAAGGCCTCGATGGGTAATTGCAGCCGAAGCAACGTAGGGCGGAGCATTAATCGCCTTGGACTTTGTAGCCTCGATCAGCCCGTGCTGCTCCAAATACCAAAGATTAATCGTAACAGGATCGCCGAGCTCTCTTTTACTGCCAACATTTATTTGTTCTGGGTAGGCTTCTGCCATTTGCTCAAGCAGCTGTTTTTGAAGGGTTCTATCAAGTTTCATGGAGGTCATCCGGTTTGGGTAAGGTTGTGGAAATCAAAGCTTAGCACGGTCAATGGCCTCCGCCCAAACGTTAGGACAGTAGAATGAGTCAGGATTCAGAAACTTATTACAGCGCTCAGGAGTTAGCTGGCTTAGCCGGAATGCCAAGTACAAAGCGCTCAGTTAATAGGTTAGCAAGTGACAATAATTGGGCTAGTCGTCCTCGCACCGGCAAAGGCGGCGGCAAGGAATACCCGCTGTCGGCGTTGCCTAAAGAAACGCGAATTTATCTGACCTTGCAAGCCGGAAAAAACGAATTCGCCGAACTGTACAAAGACCAGTTACCCAAGGCTAGCCCTGAAATACAGGTATTAGTCGACCAAGCCCACGCCGAAATGCCGGATAAGCCTGAGTTTTACATTGATTGGGAGCACTTTCGCCGCAAGACAGCCAAGGTTCAAGGCAAAGCCTATCGGCAGGCCGAAGTGGTGGTGCAACTTAAAAAACTGATCGACGAAGACAAACGTCGGATGTTTGCCCTTCGACAAGCTCAGGGCGAACGGAAACATGGAAGCCCTATCCCTGATGGTGATGGTATTACAAATGACCGCCGCGCTGAAAACTCGCCGCTGCGAGCAAAAAAAGTACCGTTGAATACCTTGATGCGACAGGTTGCCGCCGCTAATCCTGCGGTGTGTCCCTCTTGGCGCACCTTGCAAAACTGGTGGCTGGGAAAACCGGGCAAGCCTGGATGCATTAACTTCGATGTGGCCGATTACGCCCCGGCGCTGTCCGGTTGCTATACCGGCCGCACCAAACTGGCCGACTGCTCGCCGGAGGCGTTTGAATATTACGTGCAGCTGTACCTGCACCGGCGGCAACCGTCTTTTAAGGATTGCCATCGGCGCACCGAAGACATGGCGAAAGCAAACGGTTGGACCATCCCCGGCGAAGCCACGTTACGGCGGCGTCTGGAGGCCGAATATTCGGTCGGCATCATTACCTATATGCGTCAAGGCCCGGAAGCCTTCCGCTTGCTGACACCGTTCCAAATGCGTGACAAAACCGTATTCCGCGCCGGTGAGGCGGTATCGGGCGACGGCTTGAAGTTTGACAAGCTGTGGGTCGAATGGCCGGACGGCGAAATCATCAACACGTCAACGGCGTGGGTTTGGCAGGATTTATATAGCGGCAAGATTATTGCCTGGAGGCTGGGCAAGACCGAAAGCACCGATTTATTTAGGCTGGCTACCTACGACATGACCGGGCATTTTTTGCCCAGCTATTTGCAGGTGGATAACACCCGCGTGGCGGCTAACAAGATGATGACCGGCGGCGCTCAAGGTCGGCACCGGTTCGGCAACCAGCCGAACGACCCGCTGGGCATGCTGTTAATGCTGGGCATGGATGTGCATTTTACCGATCCCGATCATACCATCGCCTCGCCGGGCAGCAAGCCCGTAGAACGGGCGTTTGGCATCGGCGGCATCCATGACAAGGTGGCGACTAACCCAAAAATCCGCGACCGGGGTTTTAGCAAGGCGACCGCGATTACGTCAGTCGAATTGCGGGAAGCCATTGAGTATGAAGTGATCCGGCATAACGCCCAGGAAAAGCGCCGGTCGCCGGTCTGCGGCGGGGTGATGAGTTTTGATCAGGCTTATGAGAAATCGTTTGTCAGCTGGGCACCGCGTAAAGCCACCGAAGCACAGCGGCGATTGTTGATGTTGTCGATCGAAGTGGTCAAGGCCAACAGTAATAACGGCATGGTGTCGATCAAGGCGGGCAAAAGCCAGCTGGGCAGCAACCGCTATTGGTGCGAAGGGCTGAACGAATACCGGGGGCATGATGTCGGCGTGTTTTACGACCCGGACGATCTGACCAATGACGTCGATATTTACAGTTTGGAAGGTAAGTATCTGATGACCGCGCAGCATGAGGCGTCGGTCGGCTTTACCGACAAAGAGGCCGGAGCCGAGTACATGAAACGGACCAAGCGGATTAACAAGCTGGTTAAGAAACAGGCGGGCGAAGTGAAGGCGATTCAAAAGCTGCATAACGATAAGTTACCGGCATTGAGTGAGCCTGATAAGCCCGAGAGCAAGGTGGTCACGGGGTTGTTTAACAAACCGCTGGATCAAGGGTTTGATGGGGAATCGGGTCAGGTGATTGATGCTGACGCGGTGTTTAGTAAAGCGATTGCGATGATGGGAGGGTAGAAAATGGACAGAGAAGTATTGGTTCATCTGAAGAAAGCCTTTGAACACTTAGAAAGCAAGGCCGCATCAAATCAGGAATTGAATTGCGGCGATTGGATCATGATCGGTATGGCTATTGACTTAATCTGTAATGAGATAGCAAAGCCTGATGATGCGGGTGTTCTTAACGAATTTTGGGAAAAATCATCAGTAAGATTGCTTAAGGTGCATGTGGCGATAAATCAATATTACTTAGCTCTGGATAGGCGTGAGCATGGCGGTCTTGCTCAAGACCGGGCATTCAACGAAATTCAGCAGGTATTGGGGATGCGTTGGCAGCAAGGGGAAATGCTTAAAAAAGCTGAATCAGATAATAAATAAAGGCCTTTGGCTGCAACCAAAAGCCCTTTTAAAACGCGGCTTAACAGCCGTTTTACAACAAGGGCGAATCAATTTGCCCCTACAACAAGAAACTGGAGTATAGCAAAAATGACTATGGAAAAACAAAACGACTTGCGTGAGCGAGTGAGAAAAGAGATAGCGACAGCAGGCCTAAGCCAAGCCCAAGCCAGTAAAGAAGCAGGGATTGAATCATCGGGCGGCAGCAAACTCAACCAATGGTTGCAGGACAAATACCAGGGCGACAATGACAAGATCGAGCAACAGCTGACAATCTGGCTGGAAACCCGCAAAGACTCAGCCATGCAGCGGGCGGAAATGCCCAATGCTCCGGATTGGGTGAAAACACCGACCGCGGAGAAGATTTTCTCCACCCTGGCCTATGCGCGGATGGCTAAAGTGTCGGTGTGTGTCTTCGGCGGCGCCGGTGTTGGCAAGACCAGTACCTGCGAAGCTTTCGCCACACAACATCCTAATGTCTTCGTGGTGACCTGTTCGCCATCCGCCGCGTCTTATCCGGCCTGTTTACGACGGATTGCGTCAGCCGTTGGCTTGCGCGGTTTTAGCCACCGCACGGCTGATTTAGAGGATGAAGTGATTGCCCGGCTAAAAGGCACCCAAGGGCTGTTGATCCTGGATGAATCCCAATTGCTGTCTACCGATGCCTTGTGGGGCATCAAGAACATTTTCGACGTCGCCAAGATCGGCGTGGCCTATGTCGGCTCAGAACAAGCCTACAGCAACCTGGCCGGGCGTAGATCAGAGCTGAATGCACCGCTATTTAGACGGATCAGCAAGAAACAAGCCTTAAAACAGCCGACCCGCGAGGATGTCACGGTCATTTTGTGGGCGTGGGGGCTGACGATTGACGGTAGCGCCGGTCGATCCCTGGTTGATTATTGCGCCAAGATTGCCTCGAAACCCGGAGCGCTAGGCATGGTCACAGAAACATTGCGACTGGCTTCCATGTTGGCACTGGGTGCCGGTGAGGCGTTGCAATTGGGCGCGATTAAGCAGGCTTATCAAAGCTTAGGGGGTGAGTGATGGCGGCGTTACTGGTTCTTGAGGACATTAAAAGCATTACCGCCATTCCGGTTGGCAGCATTGAGGCTCAGCCTGGTTATTACTACATGAACCTGATCATTACCGATGGCGACGGCAAAGCGTTTGAAATAACGTTGAGCAGTAAAAATAAGGCCGTGCTGGATCAACTCAACGGTAAGCAGTCATGAGAGCGGTCATTACCATTGCCGATTTGCCGTTAAACGGCGCTGCAAAAATCGGTTTTTCCGTACGTTATAGCAAAGAAGCCACCGACGACGGCATTACCGATGCCGGATATTTGGTGCATTCGCTAACCCAAACCTTGCAGCACATCGCGGTAGAGATTGAGCTTTTGGACCAACCCGAAAAACCGGAGATAGGCGACAGGTTGATTGAATTAAGTGAAGCGGCATGGCTAGTGTGGTTATCGATAGGTCCGTACCTGACCGATTTTCCGCAGCCGGTAGCAAAAGAACCGCGACGCTGGAGTCGTCAAGCCGTGTTGACCTGGGTACGCACTCATTATCCGCGGCGTATTGACATGGACATGGCTCAGGATTTTATTCGTCGTCCCGCTCTTAATATGAAGGGAGAGCATCATGATTCATAAAACCAATAAACATTATGCCGACATGGCGCTGATCCGGCGCAAGTCCAAGTTAGTGTGCCAGGCTGTGCAAATGCTGGTTGAGCAAGGCATTGAAGTGCAGCTGATTAACTTTAAAACCGCTACGCCGGTCATTGATGTCGCTAACTGCCCGAGCACCCGTAGCTTGCGCGGGGTAGCTATCGGTCAGACCCGGCACAGCGAAGATGAATTGCATATTAAAAAATCAGCCCATGTGTGCGGCTGTCAGGTTGTTTGGAGCGAGGCGGTATGAAAAAGAGCGAGTTATTAAGAGCGGCCGAACGGGCGGAATTGTGGGAACGGGTCCGGCAATGGCTGTTGGATAAAAAATTAGCCTACCGGCAGGCAAGAAACCGGGCTGATGCCAAAAAACTGGAACGGCTGGGGATGTTATGAATGACGCCATTGTCGTGGTATGGCAGTTGAGTTGGGTGTTCCTGGTTGTGGTGGCGCTGTTGACGGCAGTCAGAGACGACTGGTGGCAGGCCATCACGATCACCGCCGCTCAAATTTGTAACCAATTAATTGACGATTTACTGAAACTTGAGGACTAACGATGACCCCTAAAGAATTTGTGACAAACAGTCTGCTTAAAATCAGAGACTTATACGAAAATGTGGCCGAAATAAAAAAAGACCCGGCAACCCCGATGATGGCCGACGCCAAAGGCCGGTTTTGTCCGATCGACATCATCAACCTGACCGATTTAGCGCGCGACAAACTGGTTAATAACCGCATCGCCAGGGCGCAAGCGCTATCAAAAATGATAGAGGATTTTAAGCAAGAAACCTTTGCCGACATCGACGCCTTCATCGAAGTCAGCAACAACGAGCATCAAGCCAAGATCGGCATTGTCTCGGAAAACGCCAAGCGTAAAGCCTGGAAAGGCAACTTGCAGCTGATTAACTACAACGCGACCCAAAAAGTCTGCCTAAAAATCAATGACAAGATTGCTTTTAATGAAAAACTCAATAACGCCATGGAGAAATTGCAGGGCTTGATTAAAGCGCATAGCAGCGACATTGACGACATCATCAAAGTGCTGATTAATGAAGCATTTAGGGTTGATAAAACGGGGTTTATCGATACCCAAAAAGTGCTGGAGCTGCGCCGTTACAAGATCGATCATCCGGTGTGGAAGTCGGCTATGGATGACATTGCCGAAAGCATCCAGATCGTCGGCAGCCGATCCTACTTGCAGTTTTTCCAGCGCGAAACCCCGGAAGCAGAGTGGCAAGGTATTCCGTTGGATATTGCGAGGTTGTGATGGCTACGCCAACAAAGGGCAAGCCCGACTACAAGACCAGTGAACTCGCCAAGATTCATATCGCCAAGAAAGAGCTTGGCATGGATGACGACACTTACCGGGACATGCTGATGCAGATCGCTAAAGTATCATCGGCGGCCGATCTGTCAGCGACCGGCCGGGCCAAGGTGCTTGAATACCTTAAAAGCAAAGGCTTTAAAGGCAAAAAGACCTATGCCAAGCGCCCTCATAGCGCTGACAACAAAGCGCAGATATTAAAAATCGAAGCGCTGTTGGCAGATATGAAACTGCCCTGGGAATATCTGATAGCGCGGCAGCAAGGCAAAGACGATAAGACCCTGTCAATGCTGGAGCGGTTAACCGGCAAAAAACGCCTGGAATGGTGTACTAAAGCCGATTTAAGCAAGGTGATTGCCGCGCTGGCCATCCATCAAAAGAAACTGAATGAAGGAAAGTAGCATGGATATGCAACAAATATTACAACGTATTGAGGAGTTATTGAATGTTGGCTTGGGCGAGCAGCCATTCAAAAACTACCTACGCATGGTCATAACATTACTGATCGACATGTTGCGCCAAATAGAAGGTGATGAATTTTGCCAGGGCTTCTTGCAAGGCGCTATCAACAGCATCAAGGCCGGTGACAAGCCTTTAATAAAAATGAAAGAAATAAAAACAGGAGCCATACACTAATGGATGACGCAGATTTAGCCGGTCGCTTTGACGAACTGAATATAAAAACCAGCCTGTATGCCAGCCGTAAAGACGAGCCGCAAGCCATTGCGATCGGAACCTGCCTGTTTTGCGAAGAGCCGGTTGCCGAGGGTCGGCGCTGGTGCGATGCGGCGTGTCGGGATGACTGGGAACTCGAAAACAACTAGGCATTTAGCCTCGATTAATCCGGAGAAAATATGAAAAATAAACTGTCCGATTTAAACAACCACTTATTTGCCCAGCTAGAGCGGCTGGGTGATGAAAGTTTAAAGCCAGATCAACTGGCGATAGAAATCAGCCGAGCCAAGGCCATTACCGGCGTAGCCCCGCAAGTCATAGCCAACGGCAAATTAGCTTTGGACGCGCAAATTGCATTAAGCGATCAAACCATTAAAGAAATCCCCAAGATGCTAGGCATGGACAATGGCGTCGCATAGCTACACCGTGCAGCAGATAGACTGGCTACGTAAATACCGGCCAATTATGGTGCAGGCTGAACTGGTTACTGCATTCAACGAATGCTTTAACACCCAGCTTAGCGGCGTTGCCATAAAGCAGGCGTGTCAACGTAATGGCATCGCAGCGGGAAATAGCGGTCGGTTTGTTGCCGGGCACGTCAGCTGGAATACCGGGGTAAAAACACCCAGGAGATCAATAGGAACCGAATTTAAAAAAGGACAAATGCCGCATTCACACTTGCCTATCGGAACCGAGATAAAGCGAGATGATAACTATATTTGGAAAAAGATTGCAGATCCTAATGTATGGCATCAAAAGCACCGGCTGACCCGGGAGTCCGTCCACGGCCCACAACCCAAAGGGACAACAGTTATTTTCCTGGATGGTGACCGCTTGAACTTTGAGCCGGATAACCTGCAACTGATAACGCGGCGAGAGTTATTGCAGCTCAACCGCAATAAATATACACACATGCCGCCGGAGCTAAAGCCGACAATACTGGCGTTATCCAAAGTCGAAGTTGCCATTTTTTCCGCACAAAGCCAGGCGAAGGCTGATTAATGAGCAAAAAACGCTTTGTACAGGCGGTAATGGTTCGCAGCCAGCCGCCCGAGGATAAATTCCAGGCGGCGCTGGATTATGCGCTGAAACTGCATAACTTCCTGACCGAAAAAGGCTACGGCGACGACAAGCCCAGCCAGCCGCGTGACGGCAAAGACTGGTACCAGAAAATGGATGCTCGGCAAAAGCGTTGGTTTGACGGCTTTTGGCTCGCCTTTGGTCTGAGGCAAGGCCGCAACGAAGCCGCCATGCGCTGGAGCCAGTTAGGCAACCTCAGCGATGCCGAGTATCAGCAAATCATTGATGCCGCCGCCAAGGAAGCCAAGCGCGAACTGCCGCAAGGGCAAGCGCGGAAAATGGCCCAAGGCTGGCTGCATGAAAAAAGATACCTGGATTTTACCCCGACCAAAACGGCGGCAAAATCCCTGCAAAACCACGTTTTAACGCGATTGCAGAACGACCTGTTCGGCGTCAAAAAACTGTACGACAGCAGCAAAGACGAAGCCTTGTTGCCGCAGATCGAAAAGCTTGAAGCGGCGGTGAAGGCCGCACGCGATAACCCGAAACCAACCGGAAACTGACATGACCCAAATGACTGACGAAGAACTTAAAAAAATCGCCGGGAAAATAGCCAAATGCCTGGCGCTGGCCGCATCCGATAATCCTGCTGAAGCCGAAGCGGCCAAACGCCAAGCTGACGCGTTAATGGCTAAATACAACCTGACCAGCGGCGACGTGGCCGCCAGCCAAGTCCATGAAAAAACCAGCAAAGCCGGCGGCAAATACAACCCGCCAAAATATCTGGGACAGCTCAGCGCCGTGATAGCCGATGCCTTCGGCTGCGGCACCGTATTTGGATCGGGACAGGGATACCAAGACAGCCACATGTATTTTATCGGCCTCGGAATAAAGCCGGAACTCGCCGCCTACACCTTCGACGTACTGCGCCGTCAGATCAACAACGACCGTACCGCCTACGCCGCCACGTTAAAGCGTTATAAACGCGCAAACAAAATGCGCATGACCGACCTCTTTTGCCATGCTTGGGTTAGGCGTATCGCCTATCAAGTGCGCGAGTTTGCCGGCACCGAACAGGATAAAACCGCCATCGAAGCCTACAAAGACAAACGTTGGGGAGGCATTCTGACCAAAGACGAACGCAAAGCCGCGCAACCTAAAAAAGACTCCGATTGGCAAGCAATCACCGCCGGGCTTACGGCAGCCAGCGACGTATCGATCCATAAACCCGTCCAAAGCAAACGCGGCCAAGCCTTGGCGCATAAGGGCTGAGATGAGCGCCACGCCCAACACCGGCTTCTTCGCGGCCCAGGACATCGATGACGCATCGTTGGCCCTGTTGCCGCAGCGCGTCGCGGAATTGGTCAAAGTCGTCGGCGTGACGGCGGCGCTGAAGTTGGTTGAGTTGCGCGGCGGCAGGCGGCTGGAAGTGCCCAAATACGTTAAACCCGGTCATTGGCTGGTTGAACATATCGGCCTGGAGGCCTTGACTAAACTGGTCGCTTACTACGGCGAAGAGCGCATCGAGATCGACCGTTGCGCCTACGTGATCCGGGCGCTCAAAGAACAGGCCAAAGAAAAGGCCATCGTGACCGAGTATGCAAACGGTGCCTCGAACGCCCAACTGGCCGAGAAGTACCACTACACCGAGCGCGGCATCCGCAAATTGCGTAAGCGGGTGGAACAGGCCCAGCCATCGGCTAACTTGGATTTGTTTGTGGATTTGTTGTAGCGCCAGCGCCAGCCTCGTTCCCACGCGCCGCGTGGGAACGCAGTCATAGCGCGCTGCGCTGAGAAACAGCCCGCAGCGCGGGACAACCTGAATTCCCACGCAGCGCGTGGGAACTAGAAAAATCGGTGTCTATTTCAACAAACACACCTAATTACAGGCAGACTGGGCAGCGCGATGTAAGCCTTGGCTGATATTCATCGGCTGAGTTTTGCAGTATGGTGGCGAGTTTTTTAGATGAAATAGGAGAGAAATGATATGAACAACAAAGTCTTTATTGCAGTGGCGTGTATTCAGCTTTTCGGATGTACAAATTTAAAATACCCGAACTGGCAATATGTTCGAATTGAAAGCAGTGTCCCGGCATCGGGTTGTGTTTATAAAATGCAGGAAGCATGTAGTGTAGATGCCAATGAATGCCATGACTGGTATAAGCAGCGTGCGACAAAGTTCAATGCTAATACTGTTGTTTTATTGCCGCCAGTAAGCCAAAAGGACATTTCAATAGAAATATCGATAGCTAGTCAATATGACAAGCCGAGTTCAGTTGCTGAGTATTATTACTGTAATGGCCCTAAGAATATAAACCCCAAACCATAGCACCACCCGAATCAGCCGGAAACGCTACCACGCGCTACGCTTGGGTAGTCTTATTCCGGCCTACCTAGCTAATGCTCCCTACAGAGCACAGGAAACGATTAGACATCACAGAAACGTTAGGGACGTGGTTGCAAACCACGTCCCGCTCGGGAGGCCGGCGGTATCGGAAAGGGGCGCAATGCGCCCCCTACGGGACTACATGACTGAGATACACCCCGCAACGCGGGGCAACCTGAATTCCCACGCGGCGCGTGGGAACTAGAGAAAACTAGGAGGGGAAATGGATGCAGACGAAATTTACCAGCGTTCTCAGCAAAAACGCCGGGACAGGTTTCAAAAAGACTGGACGATCAAGCGATTGTTTTATCAAATGCTTGACGAGATATTGAAATGCGGAACGCTCGAATCCTTGCAGCCTGGTCTCGAATACTTATTGGGCCTGGCCGAACAAGTAGACGGAAAGGAAATCTATAATCCAATCCAGGGATGGGAAATGACAAGATTTGATGTGCAATGCCTCATCTATGGATTACAACATTGGACAGCAATCAAAGCGATTTTGATTGAAAAGGGTAGTGCGCGAAGCGTTGACATCGTCAAAGACCTAAACCTCGAAAAACGCACTGCCGATATCTTTTTTTACATTATGTCGAATCTAGGCGTATTAGAAAAACATAAGGAGGGCCGTTACAACGCCTATCAACTTGTTTCAGAGGCCATCAGTCCGAATGCTTTAAAAGCGGGTTGGCCAAGTCTGTTTGCAGATGGCGTGAGATTGCCGACTGATTGAAAAACTTAGTATTTGACAAACCCCAGGCCGAGAGGCTAATCTGTTCGTGCGCTGGCAAAATCCAGCGTGCGGGATTGGCGTCTCGGTTTTTACCCGGCATATGGCCGCTTCATGCGGTTTTTTTGTGCCATTGCATCAGCTCTTCATTATGTCGGGCTGGGCAGGCAGCCCCTAAAAAGGCTGGCCGGTGGGTAACCGGTACGCCAACCTGTCCAGTCCGGCACCCATGATTGGCGTCATGTTGCCGGGATATTAATTTACCCTAAGGAATTCAGCATGAATAATCAATTAATCCCCGTCTTGGCTGGCGAAATCGCTGGCGTACCTGCTCAACTGGTCGATGCTAAGTTATTGCATTCGTTTTTAGAGGTTGGTAAACATTTTCGATCATGGATTATAGAGCGCATTAATCAATACGATTTTCAAGAAAACCAAGACTTTATCAGTTTCGCCCAAAATGGGGCGAAACCTCAAGGCGGCCGTCCGACTAAGGAATACCACCTCTCTTTGGGCATGGCAAAAGAGCTGGCAATGGTCGAGCACAACGACAAGGGTAAGCAAGCCCGTCGTTACTTCATGGACTGTGAAAGGCAGTTGCGCGAAGGAAATTACCTACATCCATTACTTGCACCGGTCTCTAAACCGTTAACTCTGGCAGAATTTGAGCAGCATCGAACGGCTTTATACGATAGCCTTAATGCCTTAGCGGAAAACGCCCTGAGGACGGTTCCAGTGATTATCAGTGGCGCAGATTATCTGTCTTTACGCGACCCAGCAAAACCGGTAACTCAGCCAGTTCCGTTAAAACCGTACCGTCCCTGGACTCCAGAAGAAGATGAGACTGCGGAAACCATGAGAGCGCAAGGCTTTAACCATACCGAAATCGGACGGCAGTTAGGCCGTACTAATCAAGCCGTTAAAGGGCGTGTAGATCATCTCCGTTACAAGAAGGCTATTGCAGATAAACAAGGCGGTGTGTAATGTACGCCATTCGCCAAACCTACACCCACTACCAGACCGGCGAGTATTGGACGCGCATCGTTCACCGGCGCTGGAAGACCTATCGGGCCGCGCAAAAGGTCGCCGACCTGCTGTATAGCTGGGTGACCAAGCCCGACGGCAAAACCGCGGTCGATAATGCGGATGCCGAGGTGATTGAGGTGGCGGCATGAATCCGGTTATCGACGCCCTGGACCGGCTCGACCATATTGCCACCTGCCAAGAAGCGGTCACTGATTTGCTGATACCCGAAACGGATCTGCATGTCGTCAACCGCGACCGGCTGGCCGGACTGCTGGCGTTTTTGGATGCCGAGCGCCAGCTGGCCAGGGAGCAGCTGACGGTGGCGCTGGCTTCGGGTCAGGTTGTCGTCAGTCTTCGCCCGGTGAAATAATCAACGTAGGGGCAATCCCTTGTGGTTGCCCTGAATTCGTGGTGTATCAGGGCAACCACAAGGGATTGCCCCTACGGATTTGACGTTGATCTAAACTACTGTTTTAATATCAAATAAATCAAATTGAAACGCCCCTGGAACTTGTTCCGAGGGCGTTTTTTTTTGCTCGCCGTTTATGCTCTCCCCCATGTTGACGCGTCCTCGCCATTACGCTGCCGCCATTATCGCTTTGACTACAGCGGACCAACGCCGTGCCGCCGTCGAACAGGTGCCGCCGATCTGGCGTGAATGGGTTCGCGACTACGTGATCAATTATTTTCATAGGCGGCGCTGTTAAAAGCGCACCAGACCAGACCAGGAGAGACGATGTTAAGCGCAAAACAATGCCAACAAATCCTTGGCGACCCTATTAAAGAAAAGGACATGGTGATGTTTGATGTGCCGACGTGGTTAGAAACCGGCTGCATACCCAAACGCATTTATTGCAACAAACGGATGGTCGGGCCGTTAAGCGCCGCCTTTTTGGCGTTGATTGAGACCGGCTGCGTTAAGGAGCTGAAGACTTGGGACGGCTGTTTCAATATCCGTAGAAAGCGCGGTGCAGCTAGTCTGAGTCTGCATAGCTGGGGACTGGCGATCGATGTCAATGCGGCCTGGAACCAGTTTGGTAAGCCGCCTAATTTAAGTCCTCGTTTTGTGGCCTGCTTTACCGATAACGGCTTTGACTGGGGCGGTACGTGGGCCAAGCCGGACGGCATGCATTTTCAGTTGGCCAACATTATTTAATTCAGGAGCCCGTAATGGAAGAAACAAAGCCTATCGCACAGAGCAAAACCTTATGGTTCAACTTAGCTATAGCGGCTTTCGCTGTGCTGGTCGACCATACCGATTTACTGCGTAGCTATCTGTCTGACGGCAGCTATTTAGCCTTAATGATGCTGGTGTCATCGGGCAATATCTACCTGCGTACCTTAACAACCACCGGGGTGCGCCTGAAATGATGGTCTTTATGTTAATCGTGCTGGTGGCCGTTTTGATCCTGGTCGTTGTCGCGTTGTCGTACAAACACAAAGCCCAGCAAGCCGAACACTACGCCGCCTTGCAAAAAACCATCAGTGAGGCGGCGCAGGGTCAAGTACAGCACCGCACTCAGCTGGATCAATCGCTAACCGCTTTAGAAACCCGTCAACGCCAGGAGACTATCCGTGATACTAACCCGCAACATTTGGCTGTTCGCACTGATCTTGATAATGATTGGTCTGATGATACAGGGCTGCACGGCAACGCCGCCGCAACCGCTGATGATCACTACAGCGCTGCCGCTGCCGGTTCGACCGGCTTTACCGGCGATTAATTCCGCCGAATTACGCTGCTTAAACGATGCCGTTTATGAGCGTGTCGCCGAGCGGAACCGGATGCTAAGGCAGTATGCAGAACGGCTGGAAGTGGTTATTAAATCGACCCATAGCCCCAGGGAGCCATCAACGGCAGCTGGCGACAGCAAGCCTCCTTAAGTCAGGCAATAAGCCTTAATACACTTTAACAAAAATAATACAGGTGCCTGATGGGAACAATTAATTTCGACTTTAACTTTTGGACGTTGTCGTTGCTGCTGTTGAATTTCGGCCTGGCGCTGTTTGTGGCGTTTAGCAATCGGCACAAAGCGGCGGCCGATGAACTGAAGGCGGTTAAAGACAGCCTGCGGAATGACATTAAAGACGTGCAGGACGATGTCAAGACTATCAGCCAACAAGTCAGCGAGCAAGGGCAACGGCTGTCGGCGATTGAGACCGACGTCGAAAACGGCATTTCAAAAGAAGATTTAAGCGTTGTACATCGGCGCATGGACAAAGTGCTGGAGACCGTCGGGCCGTTGGAAGGCCGTCTTGATGAAATCTCCAAGAACATGAGCCGCATCGATCAGCATTTGATTCAATTATTGCAGAAAAGGTAAAAACAATGGCTACTTATGAACGCGCCCAAGTCCGGCTGCTGATTTTGCTGATCTTAGAGCGGCAAGCGCAATATCAAGCCCACCAGGAAACGGTGCTGAAAGCGTTGCGCGAACAAGGGTTTACTTTGAGTCGGGATAACCTGCATATCGAGCTGGCCTGGCTGGAAAACAATGCGGATGCGATTGTTGACCGGACCTCCGGCGGTGTGCATATTGCCGTGCTGACGCCTGCCGGATTGGAGATTGCGCAAGGCGTGGTTGAGGTGCCGGGCATCGCGCGGCCGTTGCCGTTTGGCGGGTAGTCATGGGCCGCCGATCCAAGATTAAAACCCAGGTCCCGGCCAAAATCCGCGAAGAGTTCGAGGCCGAGCTTGTCGCGGGCGGCTTTAGCGATTACCAGGGGCTGACCGATTGGCTTAATGATCGGTTGAAGGCTGAAGGTATCGACATGAAAGTGTCGGTGATGGCGGCCAACCGCTACGGCAAATCGTTTCAGGAAAGCTTCGAGCGCGATATGGCTGAGGCGAATCAGACTTATCGCATTGCCAAGATCGCGATGGCTAATAACGAAGATACCGAAGGCGTGGTGCGCGATGCGACCATCCGCACCTTGCAAACCCGGCTGTTGCGCTTGTCATCCGCATTGAGGGAAGCGGAAGAGTCTGACGACAATCCTTACCAGATGGCTGAGACGACCGCGAAGATCGCCAAAGCGCTGGCCGATCTGGGCCGGGTTGAGATTGCCTCGCAAAAATACAAGGCCGAACTCGAAGAGGCCGTGTACAAGGCCCGGATGGACGTGATTAAACGCCTGCGGGATTTTATTGCCGAGAAGTTCCCGGATATGAAAAAAGCCTTCGCCGTGGTTTTAAAGCCGTTTGCTGAAATGTTGGCCAATGGCTAAACGCGTCCGCAAAGAGTTTTTAGGCGAAGTTTCGGATATCGCCGAAGCTGTCCTGGCCGAGGCCGAGAACGGCGAAAACAGTACAGCGCTGTCTTTTGGCGAGTGGTGCCGTCAGGCCAGTCCCGAGTTCCGGTGGGATTGGCCGCATTTGGCTTATATCCGATCCCGGCTTGAGCCGATCAACGATATGCTGGAGCAGTCACTACGAGGCGAGGTTTCGGACCACAAGCCCCGTCATTTGATCTTATCGGTGCCGCCGAGGCACGGTAAATCCGAACAGGTGACGGTGCGTTATCCCGCGTATTTGATGGAACGCTGGCCGAAGTTGCGCACCATTGTTGGGGCCTATAACGCCGCTTTATCGTTAAAGTTCAGCAGGAAGACTCGGCGCATTGCTGCACCGCGCATGGCCTTAGCGAAAGATGCCAATACTACCAGCGAATGGGAAACCTCAGAAGGCGGCGGTCTGCGTGCGGTCGGTGCTGGCGGCGGGGTTACCGGTCACGGTGCCAACCTGATCATTATTGACGATCCGGTCAAGTCCCGCGAAGAAGCCAACTCGGAAACCTATCGGGAAAAAATATGGGACTGGTTTACCGACGACATTTTTACCCGGCTGGAACCCGGTGGCGTGATGATCATCATTATGACCCGCTGGCACGAAGACGACCTGGTCGGCCGCATCCTGAAGAGCGACTTTGCCGATGATTTTGAAGTTATTAACCTGGCCGCTGAAGCCGAATACGGTGATCCGTTGGGGCGACCGGTCGGCGCGGCTTTATGTCCGGCCCGGTTTAACGAAGCCGCGCTGGCTAAGCTGAGGACGATCCTGGGCCGCAGTTATTACTCGCTGTACCAGGGCCGTCCGGCGGCGGTTGAAGGCGATATTATCAATATTACTTGGTTTAAGCGCTACCGCTACAAGCCGCGCTTTACCCGGATTGTGCAGAGTTGGGACACCGCGCAAAAAGCGGCGCTGAAAAACGATTACAACGTTTGCACGACCTGGGGCGAGACTGAAGAAGGCGATGATTATTTACTGGATGTGTACCGGGAAAAGCTGGAATACCCAAAGCTCAAGCGGGCTGCAATCGAACAAAAGAAGCGCTGGAACCCGAGTGCGATTCTGATCGAGGACAAAGGACACGGCACGGCTTTAGGCCAGGAATTGAAAGAGTTGCCCGGATACAGCGTGATTATGATCGAACCGGAAGGCGACAAAGTCACACGGATGAGCGTGGAATCATCGGCTATTGAGTCTGGCCGAGTCTGGCTGCCTGACGAGCATACCGTGCCTTGGTCGGCCGAGTTCGAGAACGAATGCACCAATTTTCCGGCCGTTAAACATGACGATCAGGTTGACTCGATGTCGCAGTACCTGTTTTGGAAACGTAACCCTAACAAGAAAAAGGCCGATTATCGGGCCTGGAGTTTGCCGTGGCTGTAAACCGCACTTCCGATCAATTTTTACTCGACGCCTACTCCGGCCAGGGCGGCTTTGCGACCGGCGAATACCTGATTGCACACCCGCGCGAATCGACCGCAAAGCTGGATCGGCGCAAAGAGCTGGCCGTTTATCCCAATTTCACCCGAAAAATCGTCGATGTGATGATGGGATTTTTGTGGAAACAAGCGCCAAGCCGCGAGGTTGACGAACTGTATACCCAATTTACAGGCAACGCCAACGGCGCAGGCACCAAGCTGGATAGTTTGCTGTTTACCTATCAACGCTTGGCGATGATCCTTGGCACTGTGTATATCATTGTCGATAAACCCAAAACCCAAGGCCCGACCAAGGCTAACCAGTCCCTGCCTTATCTGGCCTTGCGCTTGCCCGGTCAATTGGTCGGCGAGCAAAAGGATAACGTCGGCGCTTGGACCTCGGTGACGTTTAGCGAGCAGAACGGCTCCGATACGGTTTATCGCACCTTTACCCGTACCGGCTGGAAGTTAACCAAAGATCTTGAGGGTAATGAGGTAGTTATCAAGGATGGCAAAGCCGAACAAGGCGATTACAAGCTGGGCCGGGTGCCGGTGGTGCGGCTGCATATCGCTAAACCGCTGAATCCGACTGACAGCAAATCACAAAGCTGGGTTTATGATCTGGCCAACCTGAACTGGGATTTATACAACCAGCGTTCTGAGCTGCGCGAGCTGTTCCGGTCGCAAACGTTTGCGATACTCGCCATACCGGTTAATGATCCGGCCGAAGCCCAGAAGCTGAATGACATGACCGTCGGTACTGAAAATGCGATTTCGTATAATCCGGCAGGCGGCGGTAAACCCGGATTTGTCGCGCCGCCGCCCGATCCGGTTGATTTGTACATGAAGCAGATCGCCGCGACGATTGAGGATATTTACCGGGTTGCCAATCTGGAGTTTGTCGGCGGCGTGCAGCAAAGCGGTGTCGCGCTGTCATTCCATTTCCAGGAAGCCAACAGCTCTTTGCGCGGTATGAGCGAGATGGCAGAGACCGCTGAGAATGAAATCGCCGACCTGGTGTATTTGTGGCAGGGTCAGACTTTTAGCGGCAATATCGCTTATCCGAACGATTTTAATTTGACAGATTTGCAACAGGCGATAGCCACCGCAATGGATTCGGTCAGTCTGGGTATGGGGAGCGAGTTTGACAAGGCGCTGAAAAAACGCCTGGCCAAGCAGATTTTGGGTAACGATACCTCGCCGTCGGTGATGACGGCGATTGATAAGGAGATTGACGCCCAGGGGGATACTTACGGGGATCGGTTAGCGCAGCAGGCCGGGGCATGAGTAAGGTTATCACTTTTAGAGGTTATGGGGTCGGTGCTGGCGAGGTATTTATCGTAGCTGACCGTATTACGCATTTTCGTCCAATTAATTACAACGGCATAACTGGTGTTGAAATTCAATTGGATACAGGTAAGGCCGTGAACATTGATGGCTACTTATACGATGTAAAGAAACAAATTGAAGAGGCGATGAATGCCCAGGCGACGGCCTAATGCCTTGCGCTGGAGTTCAAAGCTTGCTTTGGACATTCAAAGCAAGCTTTGAACTCCAGATTAAGCTATGACCGACTACGAGCAGCTCTACAAACGCCTCGCACAAGAAATCCTCAAGCGCGACGGTCAGATAACCGCTGACACCAGCGCTTTTATCAAGCAATTTGTAGCAAAGTTACAGGCCGAAGGCTGGCAGCTGTCAGGCGACGCTGAAGCCGCCCTGAATAGCCATTTAAGCGGCATTAATCATGTTATTAAGGACGCCATCGGCAGCGCTGTTGCTGTAGCTGCCGGTTTGCCGTTGACCGCTGTGAGCCTGCAATCCGAAACGGTGTTAAAGCTGGCCGAGCAAGCCTTTGTCGAGGCTTGGCCGGATGGATTGACCTTATCCGACCGGCTTTGGCGCTGGAAAAAAGACACCCGTACCGGTGTGCAACAACAGTTGCAGGCCGGTATCCGGCAGGGCAAAGCCGTTAACGCCGTGCTGTATGATATGCAGCGGGCTATTGAGCGCGGCGGCAACCGCTTTAAAATTGTCACCGATCACGCCGATGACTGGGTCACGGAACTGCACGCATCGGCCACGGCGCTGATTCATGAACCGGAAGCCAAATCTTCCTGGAAGGTCGTAGTCGGCGAGGCAGAAGAGCGTATTTCGATGCTCAAGAGCACCGGTTCCCGTCATGCCGCCGAACGGGTGCTCGATCAAATCAAGAAGGCGGTTGATAAAGGTTCCGAGGA
>Ga0208757_100078_pt1 | contig 73802 bp, 49 predicted proteins | sample LakWasMe97_LOW12_2_FD_183917 | JGI IMG/M metagenome (GOLD analysis project Ga0208757, IMG submission 183917) | Freshwater sediment methanotrophic microbial communities from Lake Washington under simulated oxygen tension - Sediment Metagenome... | ecosystem: Environmental > Aquatic > Freshwater >... | reverse complement strand
TCTTGAAGTCGATCAGCATCAGGTGGGTAAGCGCAATACCCAAAAGATTGAACGCAAAAATTTGAATTTCAGAACCTGGATTAAGCGGCTCACACGAAAAACAATCTGTTTCTCAAAGTTGGAAACAATGCATGATACGGTCATCGGATTACTGATTAACAAGGTCGAATTCGGCTTGGATATTCATGCCTAATTACAGATTTAATCCACTACCCCTAAGCGGTTAGAGCGTGTGGTGCGCGCGCATTGGGCGATTGAAAATAATCTTCATTGGGTTCTTGATATAGCCTTTGATGAAGATAGCAATCGAACTCGCAAAGGACATAGGGCGGCGAATTTGGCTGTTATACGGCACATTGCCTTGAATCTGATCAAGACTGAAAAAACATCCAAGGTCGGCATCAAAATCAAGCGATTAAAAGCCGGATGGGACAACGATTATTTACTTCGCGTCATTAGGATGATTTAAGCGCGATTACCCTAGTGGCCGCTCTTGTTAATTTGTGCCATAGCTGTATTTAGGAAAGATGTCTAATAGACATCTTTCCTAAATACAGCTATGGCACCCATCTTTATAGGGTTAAAATAACAGCCATACTTCTGAAAATACGGATCGTCATGACACCTTATGCCTAATTACCCACGAACAATCCTGAAGAATTCATGCGAACTGTCGGACTGTCACATGAAGATTTTCAGCATCTTAACGAGAGGTTATCGCATTACCTTGAAGAACAAAAAGCGCACAACCCACTGACAAGACGGGGACGGAAAGACTCCAAGCTGATCTTGGAAGACCGCTTGTTACTGACACTGTATTACCTGCGCCACTATCCAACCCTGATCAATCTGGGGGCAGTTTTCGGTATCAGCGAGTCGTATTGCCATAAGATTTATGCGCGTACCGCAAGAATGTTGGCCAAAATTGAAAAGCTCCCCAACCGCAAGGCACTGTTGGAAGATGCCGCAGCCACCGTGGTCATTGATGTTTCGGAGCAGCCCATCGAACGCCCTGTCAAAAACCAGAAAGCGTACTACTCTGGAAAAAAAACGCCACACGGTCAAGGTTCAGCTGGTGATCTGTGTGTTGACGCTGGCAATCCTCTCCCTGGTGGTAGGAAAAGGCCGCCAGCATGATTTTTCGGTTTTTAAAGACAGTCGCCTATTATTGCATCCCGATGCCCTACTGTTGGCGGATTCGGGATACCAAGGGATGCACAAACACCATCAGAATTCGACCCTGCCGGTCAAAAAGAAAAAAGGCCAACCCCTTTCGGCTGAAGACAAAGCCCATAATAAAACGCTATCAAAACAGCGTGTTTTCATTGAGCATATCAACCGCCGATGCAAGATTTTCAGGATTGTCAAAGAGGTTTATCGGGGCAAGCACAAGAATTACTCACTGAATTGGAATTTAGTGGCGGCTCTTGTTAACTTGCGCTATCGCTGTATTTAGGAAAGATGTCTAATAATCAGTTGCTTGTCCTCCTTTTTGGGATGTTTTTACAATGCTAGCCGTCGATTCCGATGGAAGATGACTATGATAGTTCAGTCGTCGCCTCAAGCTTATCACAATCCCATCTTTATGCATTGATGGTAACACCGGAATCCCCGAACAAGGTATTTTGATAACTCGTTACTCCGACGGCCTCAATGAACACATGCTCGCGTGTCATACCGTTCGCCAATTGACTCACCCAATTCGCTTGGTCCGCGCCCGACAATGGCGCTCCCAACACCTCGGTGCCGAGCAGCGTCATAAACTGGCTGTCATTCAGGTTCGCCCACTGTTCAATATAGTTGGCCGTATGCGTCAATTGACTGGCCAATGCGCTGAGCGTCAAACCGTCGGCAAACAGCTGGTTCAATTGGGTCAAGGTCGGTAGCGCCGTGGTCTCAAGACGGTAGAGTCCGATCGCGGTCTTTAGCGTTGCGCTATCCAGGTTGGAGGCGCTTACCTCCAGGGTCTTATCCGCGAACACGACATGCTCGATGTTAAGCAAGGTGTCGACTTCATCCCGGTACCGATGGTTCAGCACCAACTGCCCGCCGGCATTGACGCGGAAGACGTAATCGCCGCTATTTTCGACGACCACGGCGCTGTCCGTGCCGGTACCGCCATCCAGCAGGTTGTGACCGCGTCCGCCGATCAGGGTGTCGTCTCCGGCGCCGCCCTGCAGCTGGTCATTGCCGGTATCCGACGACCAACCCAGCTCGGGCGCGTGATAGGTTTGCGTGAGCGCGATGCTGCCTTGGCTGTCGAGCAGTTTGCCGGTGAAGCTGGAGTTGTGCACCAGGTAGTTGAGGACATCGGCCCAGCTGCCGCCGTTACCGATAAATTGGCTACCGGTGGCGATCCACTGAGATGTCGCGGCATTATCGCCCCACACGCTGTTGATCAATGCCGCCACCTGGTTTTCCAGGGATTGCCCTTGAACCTGCGCATGCCGAGCGAGATAGGCATCGTAGGCCAGTTGGGCATATTGCTGATCGGTGAGGCTTTGCGTGGCCAATGCGCTCATTTGATACACGTCGGGTAAGGCGCCGGTAACCGCCTGATACAGGAGGGAGATGGTTTCGAGTTTGGCGGCATTCTGGGTGGTAAACGCCATGCGTGCGTCGGAGGTGATGTGCCCACCATCGGCATTAAGCCAAAGGCCGGAAAGATTAAAGCCGGTGCCATCGGCCAGCACGCTGTCCGCCGCCGTGAAGTTGGATTTTAAGGCGCCATCGCTGCCCAAACGGAAAGTCCAATCGCCGGCGTCGCTTTGGCCGCCTTGCAGGGTATCGTTACCATTGCCGCCAAACAGGCTGTCATTACCCAAGCCGCCCACGATGAAATCATTGCCGTCATCGCCATACAGTTGGTCATTGCCGCCTTTGGAGCCGACGGTGTCGTTACCGCCACCGCCATGGAGCACATCGTCGTCGGCACCCAGTACCATGTATTGCACGGCATCATCACCCACCGCGACATTTTGCCCGTTACCGCCGGTCACACGGACGGCACCGACAATGATAGAGAATTCGACATTGTTCAGGTTGATCAGAGTGCCGGACGGCAAGTTGCGCGCGTCGATCACCAAGGCTTCCTGACGTAAAGGATGGGCCGCGTCATGCTCACCGGTACCGGAAGCGCCGTTAATCAGGATCGGTTGTGCGCTATTTTCTACTTTCGTATCGCCGGTAAAGGTGATGGTTCTGACCGTCACTTGTGAGCTGTCCGTCACGGTCGGGACATAGGCGTCAATGCCGCTTTGCAATATTTGCTGGAAACTATCGGTGCTCGTAGTCCTCGGTTCGGACGCATTGATTAACAATTCGCGTAACGTGAGCGGATTGCTGCCTTGTGAAATCACTTCCTCGGAGGTTAAGCCGACCCCGGCAGGGACACTAACACCTACCAGCACATTACCGCTCTTGTCGGTAGCGAGCGAAATATCGGCCTGCGACGTGGTGCTGTCGGCGTCGGTACGGGTAGCCGACACTTCGGGAACGGTGGTGACCACGGTTTGCGTATCGACGCTGCGTTGTTCGCCGGTGCCGGGGTCCTTGACCGTAGTGACGGTGGCCGTCGTATTCTCAGTGACCGGCACGCCATCGATGGTTTGAGTAGGATTTTTAGTATTGCCGGTCAAACTGAGCGTGTTGCTGTCGAGCGAGGCATTGCCCGCCACATCGGTATAGGTACCGGCGGCCACACGGATACTGCCGACAAAACTGCTGCTATTGACGGTCGGTGTGTAGGTGGCGGTATAGAGCTTATTATTGACGCCGTCGACTTGCAGGCCCGACAAGGTGCCGCCCGTGAGCGCAACATCGGCCGTATCGAAGCCAAACGGGGTTTCACTAAAGGTGAAGGTGACTAATACGGTATCGCCGTAATTGAGTTGCGTCGCCGTGCTGGAAATCGTTACATTCGGTGCCACGGTATCGAGCACATAAGCCTGACTGAACACGGTGCCGTCGTTACCGGCGGTATCGGTGACTTTGACTTTGAGCGTGTTGTCACCGGTCAAGGTTTGACCGGCCAGGCTCCAGGTGTTTTCGCCGACGGTGGTGGTGGCGACGGTCCAGGTGCTGCCGTTGTCGAGCGAAACGTAAACCGCTTCATCTGCGCCAAGGTTCGCCGACAAGCTGCCGCTCAGGGTTTGTGCGACCGTTTTGGTGATAAAGTCGGTATTGCTGCCACCGTTAGCGGCGCTGTCGGTGGAGAAAGCGGCCGCAGTGATGGTCGTGGTAGGCGCACTGGTGTCGATTGCATAATTGCCGCTGGTGGCAGTACCGGTGCCGGCATTGCCGGCCAGATCCTGAACCCCGGTGTAATCGAGCGTCAATACGTTGGTCGCGGCGGTCGCACTGGCGTTTGGCGTCAGGGTCGAAGTCCAGGTAATGCCGCCATCGCCGGTGGTCAGGTTCGACAAGACGCCGTTCGGTACGGTCACATCGGCGATGGTAAAGCCGGTCACCGCTTCGGCGAAGGTGAAAGTCACGGTCGCGGTGTCGCCGATCTTTAATGCCGTGTCCGAAATCGTGATGGCACTGGCCAGGGTTGGGCGCACGGTGTCGACCGCATAATTGCCGGAGGTGGCAGTACCGGTGCCGGTATTGCCGGCCAGATCCAGAACCCCGGTGTAATCAAGCGTCAATACGTTGGTCGCGGCGGTCGCACTGGCGTTCGGCGTCAGAGTCGAAGTCCAGGTGATGCCGCCATCGCCGGTGGTCAGGTTCGACAGCACGCCGTTCGGTACGCTCACATCGGAAATGGTAAAGCCGGTCACCGCTTCGGTGAAGGTGAAGATCACGGTCGCGGTGTCGCCGACCTTTAATGCCGTGTCCGAAATCGTGATGGAACTGGCCAAGCTTGGCCGCACAGTATCGACCACATAATTGCCCGAAGTCGCGCTACCGGTGCCCGCATTGCCCGCCTTGTCGGTGTAGCCGGTGTTATCCAGTGTCAGGATATTGGTGGCATCTTCAATGCTGCTTGTCGGCGTCAGCGTGGCGGTCCAGGTGCTGCCGCCATCAGAGCTACTTAAGCTCGTTAGTTTGCCATTCTCCACACTCACATCGGCCGTGGTAAAGCCGCTGACCGCTTCGGTGAAGGTGAAGGTGACCGTCGCGGTATCGCCGATTTTCAAGGCGGTATCGGAAATGGTGATCGCCGATTCCAAGGCCGGCGCCGTATTGTCGATCGTAATAGCGGTGCCGGTGGAGGCGCTGCTGACGTTGCCTGCCGCATCGGCCGCCTTCATCGTGACGGTATGTGCGCCGGCGGACAGCGACGAAGTGGTAACCGACCATTTGCCTTGGGCATCGGCGGTGGTGGTACCAATCAGGGTTTTGCCGTCGGTATCGTACAAATTGACGATAGCCAGCGCCTCGGTGCTACCGGAGAAATCCAGCGTATTCGCATTCGTAATTCCATCTGAGCTGGAGATACCGCTATCGCTGCCTGCGGAAAGCGTGGGCGAAGCCGGTGTGGTCGGCGCGGTGGTGTCGAACACATAGGCTTGCGATTTGACCGTGCCGACGTTGCCGGCGGTATCGATCACGCGCACTTTCATCGTGTCGCTGGCGGTCAAGGTCTGGCTGCTCAGGCTGAAGGCGTTTTTGCCCACAGTGGCGCTGGCGTCCGTCCAGGACGTGCCGTTGTCGAGCGAGACTTGCACCGTTTCGCCGGCAGCCAGATTGGCCGACAGCGTGCCGGAAATGGTTTGCGAGGCGGCGTTGGTGATGAAGTCTGTGCTCGAAGCGCCGCTGTCGTTGGAGAGCGCCGCCGTTGCCATGGTGGTGGTTGGAGCGGTGTGATCCAGAGTATACGTCTGGCCGGAGGTAAAGCCGGCCGAGATATCGGTGCTGCCCCCATTCTTGATACCGGTGCCGCTGCTGTTCAGATCAAGACGCAATGTGCCATCACCGGCCAAGCTATCGACGGTCACTGTATAGTTTCCCCCTGAACCGCTGACACTGCTGATCGTGCCAAGGGCGCTGCCGGTTGGGGTTAGCGTGAAGTCGCTGATATCAACGCCGGTAACCGTTTCGCTGAATGTGACCGTGTAGTCGACGCTGGTGCTGCTGTTGGGTACAGTCTGGGCGCCGCCGCGGTTGATGCTGTTTACGCTGGGCGCATTGGTCACATTGACCACGAAGATCTGGAACGCGTCATTGCCGGCCGCATCGGTGGCCTTCAGGTAGATGTGGTATGCGCCGGCTGTGAGGTTCTGCGCAGCCACCAGCGAGGTGCCCGAGATGCTGAATTTGCCGTTGTCGGCGTCGATGGTGCCGTTGCCGACGGCAAAGCCGTATGTGGTAGAGGTTATGTCGGTCGCCGAGAGCGTCGCCACGGTAGCGCCATTGGTGGCGCTGGCCACCGGCACGCTGTTGGTGCTCAACGCCATACCGACCGGCCCGATCGTGTCGACTGTGTAGGAGAAACCGCTGGAAGCCGTCGAGACGTTGCCGGCGGCATCGGTCTGCTTGGCAGTCAGCGTGTGCGCGCCTTCGACCAGATTGCTGCTGGTGATGCTCCATTTGCCGGAACCGTTGGCGGTAGCAGTGCCCAACAGTGTTGTGCCATCGGTGTCGTACAATTTGACCGTGGCGTTGGCTTCGCTTACACCGGTGATAACCGGGGTACCGACATTGGAGATACCGTCTCCCAACGTGCCGCTATCGCTACCTGCGGCCACGGCCAGCGTAGTGGGAGCGTTGGCTACTGTGTCGATGGACAGAGTCAACCCTGTGCTGAGCGGGGACGTTTCCGACAAGTTGTTGGTCTGCGTGACTTTGAGTGTGTGACTGCCGTCGCCCAGTTGGCTGCTGGTGACGCTCCAGTTGCCGGAGCCGTCGGCCGTGGTCGTGCCCAGCAGGGTTGTGCCGTCGGTGTCGTATAACTTGACTGTGGCGTTGGCTTCGGAGGTGCCGGACAGGGTTGGCGTGTTATCGTTAGTGATGTGGTCACCGAGAGTGCCGCTGTCGCTGGCATTGTCGAGCGCCGGCACCGAGGGGGCGGATGGACCGGGCCGGCCGCCATAGACTATGGTGGTGGCCGAAAAAGTCGCGGCATCGGTGCCGTCTAGCCCCTGGATTGCGTTAACATCGTTCCCGCCGGTGGGATCCTGATAGCCGAATTCGATGATGTCGCCGGCAGTGAGCGCATTCGCCACGAAGGTGATCTTGACCGACTTGTCCGTGCTGTTGACCTCTACGGCACTGACGGAGACGCCGGTACCGTTGATCTGCACGCTGAAAGAGCCAATGGCTGGCGGATTGGCGGCATCGAGATCGATGTCGAAAAACAAAGTAAAAAACTGTTCGCTTACGTAACCAGTTGCTGAGGAGTAGGTAGGTTGGGACATCGCTCTGATTTCCTATTTGGATTGTGTCTTAAAAAATACTAACTAACTGTATTATATATAAAATGATTTATTAAAGCTCAATGGCCTGCGTTAAAATTAATTGGATACTTACTTTATGCGTTAATGATAACACCGGAATCTCCGAACAAGGTGTTTTGATAACTCGTTACCCCAACGGCCTCAATGAACACATGCTCGCGTGTCATACCGTTCGCCAATTGACTCACCCAATTCGCTTGGTCGGCGCCCGACAATGGCGCTCCCAACACCTCGGTGCCGAGCAGCGTCATAAACTGGCTGTCATTCAGGTTCGCCCACTGTTCAATATAGTTGGCCGTATGCGTCAATTGACTGGCCAATGCGCTGAGCGTCAAACCGTCGGCAAACAGCTGGTTCAATTGGGTCAAGGTCGGTAGCGCCGTGGTCTCAAGACGGTAGAGTCCGATCGCGGTCTTTAGCGTTGCGCTATCCAGGTTGGAGGCGCTTACCTCCAGGGTCTTATCCGCGAACACGACATGCTCGATGTTAAGCAAGGTGTCGACTTCATCCCGGTACCGATGGTTCAGCACCAACTGCCCGCCGGCATTGACGCGGAAGACGTAATCGCCGCTATTTTCGACGACCACGGCGCTGTCCGTGCCGGTACCGCCATCCAGCAGGTTGTGACCGCGTCCGCCGATCAGGGTGTCGTCTCCGGCGCCGCCCTGCAGCTGGTCATTGCCGGTATCCGACGACCAACCCAGCTCGGGCGCGTGATAGGTTTGCGTGAGCGCGATGCTGCCTTGGCTGTCGAGCAGTTTGCCGGTGAAGCTGGAGTTGTGCACCAGGTAGTTGAGGACATCGGCCCAGCTGCCGCCGTTACCGATAAATTGGCTACCGGTGGCGATCCACTGAGATGTCGCGGCATTATCGCCCCACACGCTGTTGATCAATGCCGCCACCTGGTTTTCCAGGGATTGCCCTTGAACCTGCGCATGCCGAGCGAGATAGGCATCGTAGGCCAGTTGGGCATATTGCTGATCGGTGAGGCTTTGCGTGGCCAATGCGCTCATTTGATACACGTCGGGTAAGGCGCCGGTAACCGCCTGATACAGGAGGGAGATGGTTTCGAGTTTGGCGGCATTCTGGGTGGTAAACGCCATGCGTGCGTCGGAGGTGATGTGCCCACCATCGGCATTAAGCCAAAGGCCGGAAAGATTAAAGCCGGTGCCATCGGCCAGCACGCTGTCCGCCGCCGTGAAGTTGGATTTTAAGGCGCCATCGCTGCCCAAACGGAAAGTCCAATCGCCGGCGTCGCTTTGGCCGCCTTGCAGGGTATCGTTACCATTGCCGCCAAACAGGCTGTCATTACCCAAGCCGCCCACGATGAAATCATTGCCGTCATCGCCATACAGTTGGTCATTGCCGCCTTTGGAGCCGACGGTGTCGTTACCGCCACCGCCATGGAGCACATCGTCGTCGGCACCCAGTACCATGTATTGCACGGCATCATCACCCACCGCGACATTTTGCCCGTTACCGCCGGTCACACGGACGGCACCGACAATGATAGAGAATTCGACATTGTTCAGGTTGATCAGAGTGCCGGACGGCAAGTTGCGCGCGTCGATCACCAAGGCTTCCTGACGTAAAGGATGGGCCGCGTCATGCTCACCGGTACCGGAAGCGCCGTTAATCAGGATCGGTTGTGCGCTATTTTCTACTTTCGTATCGCCGGTAAAGGTGATGGTTCTGACCGTCACTTGTGAGCTGTCCGTCACGGTCGGGACATAGGCGTCAATGCCGCTTTGCAATATTTGCTGGAAACTATCGGTGCTCGTAGTCCTCGGTTCGGACGCATTGATTAACAATTCGCGTAACGTGAGCGGATTGCTGCCTTGTGAAATCACTTCCTCGGAGGTTAAGCCGACCCCGGCAGGGACACTAACACCTACCAGCACATTACCGCTCTTGTCGGTAGCGAGCGAAATATCGGCCTGCGACGTGGTGCTGTCGGCGTCGGTACGGGTAGCCGACACTTCGGGAACGGTGGTGACCACGGTTTGCGTATCGACGCTGCGTTGTTCGCCGGTGCCGGGGTCCTTGACCGTAGTGACGGTGGCCGTCGTATTCTCAGTGACCGGCACGCCATCGATGGTTTGAGTAGGATTTTTAGTATTGCCGGTCAAACTGAGCGTGTTGCTGTCGAGCGAGGCATTGCCCGCCACATCGGTATAGGTACCGGCGGCCACACGGATACTGCCGACAAAACTGCTGCTATTGACGGTCGGTGTGTAGGTGGCGGTATAGAGCTTATTATTGACGCCGTCGACTTGCAGGCCCGACAAGGTGCCGCCCGTGAGCGCAACATCGGCCGTATCGAAGCCAAACGGGGTTTCACTAAAGGTGAAGGTGACTAATACGGTATCGCCGTAATTGAGTTGCGTCGCCGTGCTGGAAATCGTTACATTCGGTGCCACGGTATCGAGCACATAAGCCTGACTGAACACGGTGCCGTCGTTACCGGCGGTATCGGTGACTTTGACTTTGAGCGTGTTGTCACCGGTCAAGGTTTGACCGGCCAGGCTCCAGGTGTTTTCGCCGACGGTGGTGGTGGCGACGGTCCAGGTGCTGCCGTTGTCGAGCGAGACGTAGACCGCTTCATCGCCGCCAAGGTTCGCCGATAAGCTGCCGCTCAGGGTTTGTGCGACCGTTTTGGTGATAAAGTCGGTATTGCTGCCACCGTTAGCGGCGCTGTCGGCTGAGAACGCGGCCGTCGCAATCGACGTTGTCGGCGCCGTGGTGTCAAGGACGTAAGCCTGGCTGAACACCGTACCGTCATTACCGGCGGTATCGGTGACTTTGACTTTGAGCGTGTTGCTGGCGGTCAAGGTTTGAGCGGCCAGAGTCCAGGTGTTTTGGCCGACGGTGGTGGTGGCGACGGTCCAGGTGCTGCCGTTGTCGAGCGAAACGTAAACCGTTTCATCGCCGCCAAGGTTCGCCGACAAGCTGCCGCTCAGGGTTTGCGCCGCCGTTTTGGTGATAAAGTCGGTATTGCCGCCGCCGTTAGCGGCGCTGTCGGTGGAGAAAGCAGCCGTCGCAATCGACGTCGTCGGCGCCGTGGTGTCAAGGACGTAAGCCTGGCTGAACACCGTACCGTCATTACCGGCGGTATCGGTGACTTTGACTTTGAGCGTGTTGCTGGCGGTCAAGGTTTGACCAGCCAGAGTCCAGGTGTTTTGGCCGACGGTGGTGGTGGCCACGGTCCAGGTGCTGCCGTTGTCGAGCGAGACGTAGACCGCTTCATCGGCGCCAAGGTTCGCCGATAAGCTGCCGCTCAGGGTTTGTGCGGCCGTTTTAGTGATAAAGTCGGTATTGCTGCCACCGTTAGCGGCGCTGTCGGCTGAGAAAGCGGCTGCATTGATGGTCGTGCTAGGCGCACTGGTATCAATTGCATAATTGCCCGAGGTGGCGTTACCCGTGCCGGCATTGCCGGCCAGGTCGGCGACGCCGGTGTAATCGAGCGTCAACACGTTTGACGCGGCAGTCGCACTGGCGTTCGGTGTCAGGGTGGCGGTCCAGGTGATGCCGCCATCGCCGGTGGACAGGTTTGACAATACGCCGTTCGGTGTTGTCACATCGGCAATGGTAAAGCCGGTCACCGCTTCGGTGAAAGTGAAAGTCACGGTCGCGGTGTCGCCGATTTTCAGCGCGGTATCGGAGATCGTGATCGAAGATGCCAAGCTGGGCCGCACGGTGTCGACCGCATAATTGCCCGAGGTGGCGTTACCGGTACCGGCATTGCCGGCCAAATCCTGAACCCCCGAGTAATCGAGCGTCAACACGTTTGACGCGGCGGTCGCACTGGCGTTCGGCGTCAGGGTCGAGGTCCAGGTGATGCCGCCATCGCCGGTAGTGAGATTGCTGAGCACGCCGTTCGGTACGGTCACGTCGGCGATCGTAAAGCCGGTCACCGCTTCGGTGAAGGTGAAGGTCACGGTCGCGGTATCGCCGATCTTTAATGCCGTGTCCGAAATCGTGATACTGCTGGCCAAGCTGGGGCGCACGGTGTCGACCGCATAATTGCCGCTGGTGGCATTACCGGTGCCGGCATTGCCGGACAGATCCTGAACCCCAGTGTAATCGAGCGTCAACACGTTGGACGCAGCGGTCGCACTGGCGCTCGGCGTCAGGGTCGAGGTCCAGGTGATACCGCCATCGCCCGTGCTCAGGTTCGACAAGACGCCGTTCGGTACGGTCACATCGGCGATGGTAAAGCCGGTCACCGCTTCGGTGAAAATGAAAGTCACGGTCGCGGTGTCACCGATTTTCAGCGCGGTATCGGAGATCGTAATCGAAGATGCCAAGCTGGGTCGCAAGGTATCGACGGCGTAATTGCCGCTGGTGGCGGTACTCGTTCCGGCATTGCCTGCCAAATCCTGCACGCCGGTGTAATCGATCGTCAATACGTTGGTCGCGGCGGTCGCACTGGCGTTCGGCGTCAGGGTCGAGGTCCAGGTGATGCCGCCATCGCCGGTGCTCAGGTTAGACAAGACGCCGTTCGGTACGGTCACATCGGCAATGGTAAAGCCGGTCACCGCTTCGGCGAAGGTGAAAGTCACGGTCGCGGTATCGCCGATTTTCAGCGCGGTATCGGAGATCGTGATACTACTGGCCAAACTGGGCCGCACGGTATCGATCGCGTAATTGCCCGAAGTCGAGCTATTGGTGCCGGCATTGCCGGCCAGATCGGTAATGCCGGTGTTATCCAGGGTCAGGATATTGGTGGCATCTTCGACACTGGCACTCGGCGTCAGGGTCGAGGTCCAGGTAATGCCGCCATCGCCGGTAGTGAGATTGCTGAGCACGCCGCTCGGTACGGTCACATCGGCGATGGTAAAGCCGGTCACCGCTTCGGTGAAGGTGAAGGTCACGGTCGCGGTGTCGCCGATTTTCAGCGCGGTATCGGAGATCGTGATGCTGCTGGCCAGGCTGGGCCGCACGGTATCGACCGCATAATTACCGCTGGTGGCATTACCGGTGCCGGCATTGCCGGCCAGGTCGGCGACGCCGGTGTAATCGAGCGTCAATACGTTGGTCGCGGCGGTCGCACTGGCGTTCGGCGTCAGGGTCGAGGTCCAGGTGATGCCGCCATCGCCGGTAGTGAGATTGCTGAGCACGCCGTTCGGTACGCTCACATCGGCGATGGTAAAGCCGGTCACCGCTTCGGTGAAGGTAAAGGTGACGGTCGCGGTGTCGCCGATCTTTAATGCCGTGTCCGAAATCGTGATGGAACTGGCCAAGGTTGGCCGCACGGTGTCGATCGCATAATTGCCGCTGGTGGCGGTACTCGTTCCGGCATTGCCGGCCAGGTCTGCAATGCTGGTGTAATCCAGTGTCAATACATTGCTGGCCGCAGTGGTGCTGGCATTCGGCGTCAGGGTCGAGGTCCAGGTGATGCCGCCATCGCCGGTGGTCAGGTTCGACAAGACGCCGTTCGGTATGGTCACATCGGCGATGGTAAAGCCGGTCACCGCTTCGGTGAAGGTAAAGGTGACGGTCGCGGTGTCGCCGATCTTTAATGCCGTGTCGGAAATCGTGATGCTGGATGTCAGACTTGGGCGCACGGTATCGACCGCATAATTGCCGGAAGTGGCGTTACCGGTGCCGGCGTTGCCGGCCAGATCCTGCACGCCGGTGTAATCCAGTGTCAGCACATTACTGGCCGCTGTCGCGCTGGCATTCGGCGTCAGGGTGGCGGTCCAGGTGATGCCGCCATCGCCGGTGCTCAGATTCGACAAGCCCCCATTTGGTACCGTGACATCGGCAGTTGTAAAGCCGGTCACCGCTTCGGTGAAGGTAAAGGTGACAGTGGCGGTATCGCCGATTTTCAGCGCTGTATCGGAAATCGTGATCGACGAAGCCAGACTTGGCCGCACGGTATCGACCGCATAATTGCCGGAAGTGGCGTTACCGGTGCCCGCGTTGCCGGCTAGATCCTGCACGCCGGTGTAATCCAGTGTCAGCACATTACTGGCCGCTGTCGCGCTGGCATTCGGCGTCAGGGTGGCGGTCCAGGTGATGCCGCCATCGCCGGTGCTCAGATTCGACAAGCCCCCATTTGGTACCGTGACATCGGCAGTTGTAAAGCCGGTCACCGCTTCGGTGAAGGTAAAGGTGACAGTGGCAGTATCGCCGATTTTCAGCGCTGTATCGGAAATCGTGATCGACGAAGCCAGACTTGGCCGCACGGTATCAACCGTATAATTGATGGAGGTGGCGGTACCGATACCTGCATTGCCGGCCGCGTCAAGCACGTCGCTCCTGTCCAGTGTCAGGATATTGGTCGCGTCGCTGGTGCTGGCACTCGGGGTCAGCGTCGCGGTCCAGATAATGCCGCCGTCGCTGGAACTCAGGTTGCTCAGTGTGCCGTTCGGTACAGTCACGTCGGCGGTGGTGAAACCGCTCACTGCTTCGGTGAAGGTGAAGGTCACGGTGGCGGTATCGCCAATCTTCAGATTCGTATTGGAAAACGTGATGCCTGACGCCAGATTGGGGAGCAGCGTATCGACCTCATAATTGCCCGAATCGACGGTACCGCTGCCGGCATTGCCGGCGTAGTCCTTGACGCCGGTCAAATCCAGCGTCAGGATATTCGTGGTGTCTTCAACGTTGCCGGTTGGGTTCAGCGTCGCGGTCCAGGTAATCCCGCCGTCACTGGATGACAGATTGCTCAGGTAGCCGCTTCCACCCTTCACATCGTTTGTGCCAAAGCCGGTCACCGCTTCGGTGAAGGTGAAAGTCACGGTGGCGGTATCGCCGATCTTCAGTGCGGTGTCCGAGATCGTGATGCTGGAAGCCAGGCTTGGACGCTCCGTATCGACCGTATAATTGTCCGATTCGGTGCTGCCAAAGCCGGTGTTGCCAGCAGTATCGGTGACACCGGTCAGATCCAGCGTCAGGATGTTGGTGTCGCTGGTGGTAGTGGCCGTCGGTGTCAGTGTCGCAGTCCATGTAATGCCGCCGTCGCTGGACGACAGGTTGGACAGCGTGCCGTTTTCGACGGTCACATCGGCGGTGGTGAAGCCGCTGATCGCTTCGTTGAACGTAAAGGTAACGGTCGCGGTGTCGCCGATTTTGAGCGCGGTATCGGAAATCGAGATGTCCGTGGCAAGGCTTGGACGCAAGGTATCGACCGCATAATTGCCGGAGGTGGCAGTACTGGTGCCGGCATTGCCCGCCAGATCCTGCACACCAGTGTAATCCAGTGTCAAGACATTGCTGGCGGCAGTGGTGCTGGCATTCGGTGTCAAGGTCGCGGTCCAAGTGATGCCGCCATCGCTGGTGGTCAGATTTGACAACACGCCATTCGGTACGGTGACATCGGCAATCGTAAAGCCTGTCACTGCTTCGGTGAAGGTAAAGGTCACGAGCGCGGTATCGCCGATTTTAAAGGCAGTATCGGAAATCGTGATGGACGACGCCAGGCTTGGCCGCACGGTATCGACGGCATAATTGCCCGAGGTTTTGGTGCCCGTGCCGACATTGCCAGCCAGATCGACCAGACCGGTCATATCCAGTGTCAGGACATTGGTGCTGTCGGTGATGCTGGCAGTTGGCGTTAAGGTGGCAGTCCAGATGATGCCACCATCGCCGCTGGAAAGATTCGACAGGCTGCCGTTTGGCACCGTGATATCGGCGGTGGTGAAATTGCTGACCGCTTCGGTAAAGGTGATGGTGACAGTGGCGGTATCGCCGATTTTCAACGCGGTATCGGAGATGGTGATGCTGGATGCCAGATCCGGCCGCACGCTATCGATCGCGTAATTCGGCGAGCTATCGGTGCCGGTGCCGGCGTTGCCGGCATTGTCGGTGATGCCGGTGTAGTCGACGGTGATGACATTGGTGCTGTCGGTGACGCTGGCGTTCGGCGTCAACGTCGCGGTCCAGGTGGTGCCGCCATCGCCGCTGGACAGGTTCGACAAGACGCCGTTTTCCACGGTCAGATCGGCCACCGTAAAACCATTGACGACTTCATTGAAGCTGAAGGTGACGGTGGCGGTTTCGCCGACGGCCAGATTGGTATCGGAAACGCTCATGCTGGATACCAACGCCGGGCGCTTGGTATCGATCGCGTAATTGCCCGAGTCTTGAGTGCCGGTCCCGGCATTGCCGTTCAGGTCGGTCACGCCGGTCATGTCCAAGGTCAGCACATTGGTGGCGTCTTCGATATTCGAGCTGGGCGTGTAAGTCGCGGTCCAGGTGATGCCGCCGTCGCCGGTAGTCAGGTTCGTCAGGATGCCGTTGGGCACCGTCACATCGGCGGCGGTAAAGCCGGTGACGGCTTCGTCGAAGACAAAGGTCGTGGTGGCGGTGTCGCCGATCTTCAGCGCGGTATCGGAGATCGTGATCGAGGAGGCCAGCGTAGGCGCTACCGTATCAATCGCATAGTTCGGTGAATTGCTGGTGCCAACACCCGCATTACCAGCCAGATCGGTGTAGCCGGTGTTATCCAGCGTGATCATATTGGTGGTGTCGGTGATATTGGTCGAGGGCGTTAATGTCCCGGTCCAGGTGGTACCGCCATCAGAACTGCTTAAGCCGGTGACTTTGCCATTTTCCACTTTCAGGTCAGCGGTGGTAAAGCCACTCACTTTTTCAGTAAAGATGAATTTGACGGTTGCGGTATCACCAATCTTCAATGCCGTATCAGAGATGGTGATCGCCTTGGATAACGCTGGCGCAGTGTTGTCAATCGTGATAGCGGCAGCACTGGAAGCTGAGCTGACATTACCTGCCACATCGGTGGCTTTCAGCGTGATGTTATGTGCACCAGCCGTGAGCGAGGAGGTGGTGACAGACCATTTTCCTTGTGCATCGGCGGTGGTGGTGCCGATGATAATTTTGCCGCCGGTATCAAACAGATTCACGATCGCCAGCGCATCCGTGGTGCCCGAGAAATCGAGCGTATTGGCGGTGGTGATGCCGTCTGAACTGGAGACACCGGTATCACTGCCAGATGCCAGCGTCGGCGCGGCGGGTTGGGTTGGCGAGGTGGTATCAATCATCACTTTCAGGCCACTCGAGGCAATGCTGACATTGCCTGCTGTATCAGTGGCTTTGGCGGTGAGCGTATGCGAGCCTTCACCGAGTTTAGAGCTGGTGATAGACCAATTACCTGAGCCATCGGCGGCAGCTGTGCCGAGCACCGTGCTGCCGTCAGTATCGTACAAAGTCACACTGGCATTCGCTTCCGAGGTGCCGTTGAAAACCGGTGTGGTGGTTTTGGTGATGTCATCGCTGTTGCTGGTGCCGCTGTCACTGCCTGAGGCCAGATCGGGCGTGCCTGGCGCACTTGGTGCGGTGGTGTCGATGCTTATTTCCAGATCGGTGGAAGCACTGCTGACATTGCCAGCCGTGTCGGTCACTTTTGCTGTCAGGGTGTGGCTACCCTCAGACAGTGTGCTGCTGGTGATGCTCCACTTGCCACTGCCATCGGCGGTGGTGGTACCCAGCACGGTTGTGCCATCGGTGTCATACAGCGTCACTGTAGCGTTAGCTTCCGCGGTGCCGGTAATGGCGGGTGTCGTGACAGTGGTGATGCCATCGCTATTTGAACTGCCGCTATCGCTGGCACTGTCCAGCGCCGTAGTGGGCGCACTCGCTGCGGTGGTATCAAGTACGTAAGCCTGGGAGGCGACGGTGCCGGCATTGCCTGCTGTATCAACCACTCGTACTTTCAGCGTATTGCTGCCGGTTAAGGTCTGACCTGAAAGGCTCCAGGTTTTCTGCCCAGAAGCAGCGGTGGCATCAGCCCAAGTCGAGCCATTGTCGAGTGAGATTTGCACCGTTTCATCGACCGCCAGATTGGTATCAACCGTGCCGGAAATGGTTTGCGCGGCTGTTTTAGTGATGAAATCGGTACTGGAGCTGCCGGTATCGTTTGAAAACTTCACTGTATCGACCAGCACGGTCGGTGCCGTCGTGTCTATTGTTACCGTCAGGCCACTTGAGACGATGCTTTCATTGCCGGCTAGGTCAACCGCCTTCACTTTCACCGTATGCGCACCTTCAGTCAGGGTTGACGCGGTGATACTCCAATTGCCACTGCCATCGGCGGTGGTGGTGCCGAGCACGGTCGAACCGTCGGTGTCATAAAGGTTGACGACAGCATTGGCTTCGGTCGTGCCATTGAACGTTGGCGTAGTGGTACTGGTGATATCGTCGGTGTTGGAGGCTCCGGTATCGCTGCCGCTGGCCAAATCCGGTGCGCCTGGGGTAGTCGGCGAGGTTTGGTCCACCACAATCGTGAGGCTGTCCGAGGCGGTGCTATCCTGGTTGCCGGCCGCATCATATTGTTTGATGGTGAGGACGTGGGTGCCTTCAGATAAACCACTTAAGGAATTGCTCCATTTGCCACTGCCATCGACTGCGAAGGTGGCGATAGGCGTCGGGTCTGCACCGTCATACACTTCAACATAGCCATCCGCTTCGACGCCGCTGCCGCTGATAGAAGGGCTATCGTTATTGGTGATGCCATCGCTGTTCGAGCTACCCGTATCGCTGGCGCTAGCCATTACTGGTGTGCCGGGTGTGCCGACGGGCGCAGTGAGGTCAACTTTCACATCAAGCTTGGTCGAAGCGCTGCTGTAATTGCCCGCCACATCGCTGACTTTAGCGGTAAGGGAATGCGTGCCTTCGCTCAACTTGCTGCTGGTTACAGTCCATTTGCCTTGGCCATTGACAGTGCTAGTCGCCAGCACGGTCGAGCCATCGGTGTCATACAACGTAACGGTATCACCAGCCGTACCCAAGCCGTTAATTGTCGGCGTGGTTTTATTCGTGATATTGTCGTTATTGTAATAACCACTATCGGAAGCTGCTACCAAATCCAAACTCGTCGGCGCACTTGGTGCGGTGGTGTCTATCGTGAATAACTGACTTGCCTCGCCGCTCACATTGCCAGCCACATCGGTAACCGTGGTTTTGGCGGTATAGTCGCCATCTGCGAGCGTGGTGGCGGTGAGGCTCCAGTTGCCGCTGCCATCGGCGGTGGTGGTGCCGACCAAGGTCGCGCCGATATACATCGTGATGCTGGCGTTCGCTTCAGCGGTGCCAATGAAGGTCGGCGTGTTGTCATTCGTGATGTCGTCGGTGTCGGAGACGCCACTATCAGAGGCTGCATCAAGGTCAGGCGGACAGTCATTTGGCGCGGTAGTGTCAATAATCACCGCTGAGAGTTCAGCCAGCGAATTGCCGCTGGCAAGACCGGGCAACGTCAAGGTGGCATCGACCGCGCTGTCACTGGTTGCCTTCATGGTGCCACCGTTCACCGCCAGCGCGCTGGTATCGAAGTATTGCAAATCACTGCTGGTGTCATCTGCCTGCACGGTGTACGAAAAAGTCAGGATCTTGCTGCCGGAGCCGGAGGTGTAGGTGGCGTAGTGATCGGTGTCGCCAGTTTCCAGCAGAATCCGTGGTGTGCCACCACCAGTGTTGACGGTGACGTTCTGGTCGAAATACATCGCCATCGTGACCGTGTCGCCTTCTTTGTAATAGCCATTGCCGGAAGTTTGCACCACCTTGGTGATGCTAGGCCCCGGTGTCGTCACTGTGATGCCATTCGTGGCATCTGAGATATCGTCATCGGCGATATCGGTATTCCAATCGTCAGCTGCTGCCAAGTTATAGGTGACATTGTCGGACGCCTTGGTGCCGTTCTTATCCATAATCGCCGCCAAACCGGCAATATCGGTACTATTCAACGTAATCGAGAAACTGGTAGCGTCAGTGATATCGACATCGTTGGAGGTCAGCGTATAGGTGCTATTACCCTTTCCCGTGAACGTCAGATAGCTGGCGATAATGTCATTGATGGAGCCAACAGTGGCAACCAGATTTGTGCCTGTCACCGTGAGCACACCTGTCACGGTGTTGTAGCTGGAGGAGGTAATCGACGGTGTCTGGATATTGCTGGCGGTAACGCCGTTGGTGGTATCTGCGCTGGCCAGCGCGGTATCCCAACCGCTGGACGCCGAGATATTGTAAGCGGTGGAATCGACCGCTTGGGTACCGACTTTGTTCATCAAACCATTGATAAAGCGTTCGTCGACCGCATTCAGCGCGACAGTGAACTTGGTTGCACTATCGACCTCGACATTGCTCGATGTCAATGTATAAGTATTGCCCCCCTCACCCTTCAAGGTCAGGTTGCCGACCGTAATATCGTTGGCGGCGCCGACCTTGCCGACAAAGTTGGTGCCGGTGACGACCAGGCTGCCGGTATTAGCGTTATAGGTGGCCTTGCTGATCACCGGGCCGGTGACATTGGTGACGGTGATGGCATTGCTGGTATCGGCGCCAGCCAGCGTCGAATCCCAGCCGGACGCTGCCGACAGATTGAAGGTGGTCGAATCGATCGCCTTGCTGCCGACTTTATTCAGCAGCCCGTTGACCGCAATCTTGTCGGTACTGGAAAGCGTAATCGCAAAACCGGTGGCACTGGTGACTTCGACATTGCTGCTGGTCAAGGTATAAGTATCGCCGCCCTGGCCTGTGATGGTCAGATCGGAGGCGGTAATATCATTGGTGCTGCCCAGCGTGCCGACAAAACGAGTCCCGGTGACCGTCAAAATACCGGTGGACGCATCATAAGCGGAGCCGCTGATGGCCGGCGACGTGACATTGGTGACGGTGAGAGTATTGCCGGTTAAATCGGCGCCGGCCAGCGTCGAATCCCAGCCGGTGGCGGCAGCGATGTTGTAGGTGGTCGAATCGAGCGACGAGCCGCCGTTTTGATTCAATAAACCATTGATCGCCACTTGATCGGCGGCATTTAAGGTCACCGAGAAACTGGTCGGGCTGGTGGCTTCGACATTGCTGGAGGTCAGCGTAAAGGTGCCGCCGCCCTGGCCTTTCAGCGTCAGGTTGCCGACCGTAATATCGTTGGTCGAACCGCTGGTGGCGACCAGCCCGGAGCCGGTCACGGTCAGCACGCCGGTGGAGGCGTCATAATCGGCGGACGAGACGATCGGCGAGGATACGCTGGAGACGGTAATCAGGTTGGTGCCGTCCGCGGGGGCGGAAGACGCGGTGGAATCCCAGCCGCTGGCCGCCGCCAGGTTAAAAGTGGTGCCGCTGCTGTTGGAAACGGTCCCTGTTTTATTGAGCAAGCCTTCGACCGCGAGCTGATCTGCCGCATTCAGCGTAATCGAAAACGCGGTCGCGCTACTGGCGGTGACACTGCTGGAAGTCAAGGTGTAGGTATTGCCGTTCTCGCCTTTGACCGTTAGTTTGCTCGGCACAATCGTGTCGCCGGTGGTCATATCGGCCGCAGTGACAGACAGCACATTGGTACTGGCGTTATAGGTGGCGCTGCTGATAGATGGATCAACTGCAGCAGACTGGATATTGCTCATCGCAATGTCATCTATCCTGAAATAACGGAGTGTGCTGCTGTACTCGGTGGTAGTGGCGGTGATTTTCAGGGTGGTAATGCCGGTAAAGCTGGTCAAGTTGACCACGCCAGCCACGACGCCCATCTTGCCAGTATATTCACCTATAGTAACATTTTGCGATTTGATGGTTGTCGTGCCATCTGCCGCCAGCCCGGTAAACACCAAGTCTTGTGCCTTGCTACCATTATTAATTTCTAGGCTCGTTGGTGTAAATATTTGGCCATTGAGAAAACTCAAGGTGATTTGTGTTTCATCTTTCAGTGTGCCATAAGGATCAATTCGCACATAACTATAGCCATACGTAGTGTTTCTTTCGTAATCAACCCCTCTTTTCAATCCATTGATGACCAGCTTGTAGTTGGCATCACCTTGGACTTTATAGGTAACATCGGAAGATGCGTTCTTATAACCACCTTTATCGGTGACATTGGCCGCCGTTTCAAATGAGACGGTGGTACTGCTAATGCTGAGCACATCCTGATACAACTGTGCCAACACGGGCGTAACAATGGTTGGCTCATCAATATTGCCCTGCATTACTTCCAAATTCCAGTCGCCTCCCAGGGTGCTGGAACCCGTCAAATTGTTGGATGCGGCGATATCTGCACCTGTTGCTACGGCCAGATCATCAATCAACTGCCTGCCAGCTTCTCCCGCACCGATATTGCAACCGTAAAGCAATATGTCCGCATCTTTGCTTAGGCTTTGTCCAATCGATTGCAACTCGTTTAGGTGGGCAGAGAGATCGGATCCGTCCAGCAAAAGCGAACCCAAGTTCACCGAAGCTTCGCTTCCGTGAGAAATCAGGTGCAATGCGTCAATACCGCTTCGCCCAGCCAATATGGCGGCAATTTGCTGTAAACCGTCTTGGTTAGCGTCAAGCACATAAACCTCTTTGCCCGCGCCAATGCCATCGCGCAGCATATCTATGCCAGCCACATTGCTTTCGATAAAAACAATTTCCGTCCGCGGCGCATTTCCAGTTGCGGAGGTTTGCATGCTTTGACCGAGCAAAGGGTCCGACGCGATGATTAATTCCGAAGGATCGCGCACAGTCAGATCGGCCGGAACCAGCGGGCCTGGGTTGCCAGAGAGCAGTTCTAAATCAAAGATGTTGTTGCTGTCTGTGGTGCTCATGCTTGGTTTTCCTTCATATTGGACTTGGGGGCAATGACATTGGCTGTGCTTCCGCTAGGGTCAGTCCAAAACGTCATTTTCGAATACTTCTCAAATAAATCGGGCGGGATGATCGTGCGCCGCTCGTTGAATTCAACTTTAGGCTTGACTCGGTGCAGCCCCGGCATACCAAGCTCTAAATCAAAATCCGGTGCGTCATACTCCACTTGCTCAAAATCGTGTGTAAAGTGGGGTTGACCGATAAAGTCATAAACCAGTTCCATGACCTTTTGTGGCGCCTGGGTCAACAATTCGTAGTCAATGACCAAAAGATGTTTTGCATGTTCGCCATAAAATGCCTCGCGTAACGCAGCCCAAGCAAAGCCCACCAACTGGTCATGCTGCGCCAAGCCCTCCAGTCGCTGATACACCGTACTGCGCGTCATACCGCCAAACAATTTGGTGTTCTCGTAGGGGTTGCTGCGAAATTTGCACTCGATACTGTCCATCACCCAGGCCACATTGCGGGCACATGCGATCACCTTGGTATCGGGAAAGAGATCCAACAATATTGGCAATTTTGCACACCACATACGATTGGTATCAAATATGACTGGTTTGGGGGTTTCAGCATAGAAAGATTCGAATAGTCCTATCAACAATCTGCGACGTTGGAGATTATCGACTACGGGAGCAAATTCAGTTCCAGCGCTTACTTGCGCCAATACCGCACTGACTAAGCTTCCTAATGGACTGGTCATGCCTGCATGAAAACGCGGATTTTGCAGCAAAATTGCGGACAGTAAGGTTGATCCTGACCGAGGTAATCCTGAAATGAAAAAGAATTTTTGGTTAATCAATCGAGCTACCTAAGTAATGTTTGTATGTTCAATTCGGAGTTCATTAATCACTTAATTTCTTGCCAAACAAGCAAAATTATATAGCGGGCATAAATAAAAAATATTCTTCCGCTATTGCTATTAACGTGAAAACTCTGGGTATAAAACAAAATATTAATTAATTTACAAATAAATCAATAGCATAATGAATATTTAAATTCAGCATAATTATAGTGTAATTACTTCATAGTCTAGGCAAGTATTTCTTCAGCGTTTTAGCGGGCACTATTCACAATCGCTTAAACTAAAATTTGTCGGTTAATTATATACAGGATATGTGAATTTGCGAGACGATTTTAAGAATGGTAGTAAGTCATATCAACGTCACACTGACCCTAGAAGCTGTCTAAAAACCTAACAAAGTTCGCGTAAAGAAATTGTACCTCAGGGAATACTTCGACCATATCGGTTAGGCGCTTTAACAGGTATTTTTATTTGGTAGTTCTATGTTTTCTGAGATAGGCATCTCATGGATTTATTTAATAAGCCATAATCTTTATAATTCAAAACTATATAGTATCTTTATTACAATTTTTGAAAGGTATCTGGAAACTTCTGTTAATTTAAGCTAATGTCTGGCGTTAATTGAGATGAGTCAATCAAATTTTTTCTCTTCACAATTTGGATAAATACTATTTTTAAAATATTTCACTTTACACGTTATTTTGCTTAATTATGTAAGCAATATCACAGAGAAAAATAATATACCCCCAAGGATTACTCTACATGAATGATTGGACCGCAGGCTACATTGCAGATATTAATTATACTTTCGGCTACTACCAAGAATTAAATCCGTTATGGAATAAATTGGCGTTTTTATATGGGGGGTATATGCCGCCCGAGATTAATACTGCCTGTGAATTGGGTTTTGGACAAGGTATGAGTATTAATTTTCATGCCGCCGCTTCAGCATGTTCCTGGTATGGAACCGACTTCAATCCATCGCATGCCTGTTATGCGCAAAACCTGGCCGCCGTTTCCGGGGCGGATGTTAAATTGTACGATGAATCTTTTTTAGACTTCTGTTCACGTCAGGATCTACCCGACTTTGACTACATCGGCCTGCATGGCATTTGGAGTTGGGTCAGCGGGGAAAATCGAGCCATTATTGTCGATTTTATTCGCCGGAAACTGCGCGTGGGCGGGGTGGTTTATATTAGTTACAATACGCTTCCCGGTTGGTCGACATTTGCTCCTGTACGCCATTTGATGACAGAACATGCCAATACCATCGGTGTGGAAGGGCATGGCATCGTCAGCCGCGTCGATGGTGCGCTTGATTTCATGGAAAAGTTATTACTTACCAATCCGGACTATACCAAATTAAATCCTTTGATTGCCGATCGCCTTAAAAGTATTAAGCAACAAAATCGTCACTATTTAGCCCATGAATATTTTAATCACGACTGGCAGCCCATGCATTTTGCAACCCTGGCTGAATGTTTAGAGCCGGCGAAACTCACCTATGTTTGCTCAGGCAACTACCTTGAGCAGGTGAACATCTTGAACTTAAACCCTGAGCAATTGTCTTTTTTGAATGACATTGCCGATCCGATATTCCGTGAAAGTGTGCGTGATTTTATTGTCAATCAGCAATTTAGACGCGACTTCTGGGTCAAGGGTGGACTTAAACTTTCAAATCTGGAGCGAACGGATGCGCTTAAAGCATTGCGAGTAGTCTTAGTTACTCACAAGAAATCCATCCGCTATAAAATCAGGGGCCGTTTAGGTGATTCTGTGATGAATGAGGCGATTTACGATCCTATTATTGATTTGCTCGCAGATCATACGCCCAAAACGCTTGGTGAACTTGAGACTGAATTAAGCAAAGCCAACATGTCTTTTGGACAATTGCTGGAAGCGATTATGATTCTAATCAGTGCCGGGTATTTGGCTGTAGCGCAGGAAGCAAGTGTTATCAATCAGGCAAAACAGCACACCGATAAGTTGAATTCCCATCTTATTAATAAATCGCGGGGAAGCAATGACATTACTTATCTGGCAAGTCCCGTTACCGGCGGCGGTTTTTCGGTCGGGCTCAATCAGCAGTTGTTTCTGTTATCGACACAGCAAGGCGGAAGTTCCGCCGTCGAGTTGGCTCAATCTGTTTGGCAGATTCTTGCATCCCAAGGCCGCAGGCTTATTCATCAAGGCAATGTTCTCGAATCGGCTGAAGAAAACATCGCTGAGCTTACTTCACAAGCTGCCGAGTTTTTGGAATATCAGTTGCCGATTCTTAAAGCCTTATATATTGTTTAGTAATACAATGTGAAATATATTTAGAGGAGATAATGCAAGCGAATCAAAATCTCAGCGTGTACTTTTTGAGGGAGATTTAAGTAAGAAACTGGATTCACTTTCACTAAAGTTCCTTTCAACGCTTAGGCGACATAAATATTTTGCTTTGTTTTTAAGGCAGACGTTCCCGCTCAAAATTAAAGTATTTTTAAGTAAATATCCCCCGGCAAAGCCGGGGGCTTTATGTTGTGAACCGCTTAAAGCGGTAAACGAGGTCGCTAACGCGGCCCCAATATTAATAGCCACCTAAGGTGGCGTTCAGTTCCAAAGACTCAATTGTTCAATCCTCTAGTCTTCTTGTTCTTGGTGGCGGATGTATTCTCGGATCATGGTCTCATCCCGACCAACCGTCGAAACAAAAAATGTAAAACTTTTGCTGTCTCCCTGGCAGAGCCGGGGGATTTCTCATTATTTGTTAAGGCTTCCTTGATGCGGCGCGTAACATAGTTTTTTCGACTCTTTTTGAACAGGGTCTTTATGACCTCAATCAGCTCGGCATCGTCTGTTTCAATGGCTGTCTGAGGGCGCTCCAGCCAAGCATAGTAAGCGCTACGAGAAAGGCTATGAACCGGCCATCGACTTAACCAAAAATTCGCTCTCATGTTGCTTAATCCAGGCGTACTTCACCGTTGCTCCTTGGCAAAGTACGCCGCTGCTTTTTTTAACAGGTCACGTTCCTCTATTAACCGGGCGTTTTCCTTCTTCAGACGTTTCAATTCTTCATATAAATATTCGTCGGTTCGCACGGTTTTGTTGTGCTCCTGTGCTTCTTGGGCTGGCTATATTTATTGATCCAAGTATGTAGCGTGTTGGGATTAACACCTAAATTCCTGGCTGTCTGGGTGATCCGCTGATCTGAATTTATGGCTAACTTCACTGAAGATTCTCTAAATTCGGCGTTATATATTTTTACTTTTTGTTTTTCTTGATCCATTTTCGACACTCTTTCTAATTTCAGATTATTTTAGATTGTGTGTTCGGTTTAGTGTAGCCAATTCAAAGTGCGATTACTCTAGCCCTGGCGACGGAAATTTTATATCCATTGCATAACATCGATTGATATCAGAGGCACACGCAAAATAACATTTCAATAATTCTGAAAAGCTCGAACCGGGGGTTTTCAACCAAAATTTTTGGTTGATTTAAACAATCTCATCATCGATTTCCTTCCTCTTCCTTCCATTCAAAGCGAATACTATCGTTCTTTTTACGTCACTACACGGCCGTCGATATCGCTTCAATGTCGTTGATATTAAAAATGTTCTTTCTTCTTAAACTAAAAGGTACAGGAATTTTGACATTAAGGCCGCCATACCTTGGCACGGCTTATGCTGTATCTAAAATATCAATTTGTAATCTATGCCTTAGATATGAATCCGCAGTACGTTAACATTTTAGTAACAATGCCGAGGTTAAAAGATAACAACATGGCTTATCGTGAACATACCCAAACGATTTTGAAAGACTCCAATAAAACAGTCCAAAATTTTGAGTTTGATCTGAATGCGTCGATAGAACATATCGCCCACTGGCTACCGGCCCAAGGACCGATCAAGGATTTTATTCACCACAATACCTTGCACGCCGTCCAGCATCATCCTTTTCATGAAGGCGTGGCTGTCGCTGCAAAGATTTTCGGGGCTCGCAGTTATCTGCCTTTGGAAGATTATCAGCAAATGCATCAACAAGGCCGAATTAAAAACGCTGCAATTGATTGGGCTATCGAACATTCCGGATATCCGCAGCAACAGCACGAAAAACTTAGAAAAACCTTGTTCGAGCGAGACGATACCGGCCATTATCCGCCGGTTTCGCTAGCCAATCATGGCATTCGCAACGCGTGGCTGACCCGACTTGAAGTCGACCTGAATGCGCTGGTGCATCCGGTACTGTTTCGGTTGTTGGGCAATTTTCTTGATCAAGGCATCAGCCGTTGGAGCTTACCCAAAAACGGTGAACACTTCTGGGATTGTGTATTGCGCTTAGCGCAAAACAGTTTGTTGCCGCTCTATCCTTTAAATGAGCCGGAAGTCAGCGAATTGCTATCTGAAAATCCGGATCATGTCATCAAAGCATGCCTGAAAAAAATAGTCGGCGATGAGCAGCTTTACGAACAATATCTGCTGGAAATGCTGTTGGCCCATCCCGGCTGGGCCGGTATGGTTCATGTCATTGAACATAGCCCGAAATCGCTGCTCGCCCGTCGGGAAATTTCGCTCAAAGAAATGATTGCGGTGGAACTAGCCATCGAACTGGCCTTTCTGCATAAGAAAAGAGGGTTGCACTTTGCCGGTATAACCGCATTTCCCCATTCGGACGACACCCCACTGCTCAAGGCCGGAGCACTCAAACCGAAAATTCCGTTGCATTTGAAAGTCTGGCACGAAGCCATGGAATGGTCGTTACATAGTGAGTTGCTATTGGCGCTGAAACCGAAAACTACGCTGACTGCCGTACCCAATCCGGCCATGAAGCCCTTGCCTGAAGCCCAGGCGCTATTCTGTATCGATGACCGCGAATGTTCGCTAAGACGTCATCTGGAAGAAAGTAATCCAGCCATAGAAACGCTCGGTGCAGCCGGATTTTTCGGCATCGACTTTCTTTATCAAGGCTTGGACGATGCTTACCCGGTTGCCCAATGCCCTAATATTATCGTTCCCAAGCATTTGATCAAAGAAGCGAGCAGCAAACCGAACGATAAAGCCAAGTCCGGCAACCGGGCTCATATGCATTTTACGGCGCATTCCATGTTCCGAGGGTGGCTTTATACCCAAACCCTGGGTATTGGCTATGCGGTACGGATGGCCTGGAATGTATTCCGTCCGGGCTCGAAATTGCCGAATATCCGAACCTTGAGCGAAGTTGAATCACACACGCATCTGCATTTGCTCCGGGAATCCGAAGAACCGACCGAAGACGGTTATTTGTTGGGGTTCTCGTTCACGGAAATGGCGGATCGTGTGGGCGGGTTACTGCGCAACATCGGCTTGACTCAACATTTTGCACCGCTGGTGGTTATCGTTGCGCACGGTTCCAGCAGCGTCAATAATCCGCATTTTGCCGCATACGATTGCGGCGCCTGTTCAGGCAAGCCGGGCGCACCGAATGCCCGTGCTTTTGCCTGGATGGCTAACCATAAATCGGTACGCGCCATTCTGCATGAACGCGGCATTGAAATTCCGGACGATACGCGGTTCATAGCGGCGCTACATAATACCAGCCGCGATGAAATCACCTATTTCGACAACCATTTACTGGAGCAACACCCCGCTCCCGGCTTACCTGCTTTTCAGCAGGCGATGAAAAAGGCTTTGCAGGAAAATGCCGGGGAACGCTGCCGCTGGTTCGAGCTGGGCCCGCAATCGCAATCCAGTGAAGAAGCGCATCAACATGTTATCGAACGTGCCTCATCAATATTCGAACCACGCCCGGAATACAATCATTCCAATAATCTATACGCTATCGTCGGTCGAAGAGCCTTAACCCGTGATTTGTTTATGGACCGGCGCGCTTTTTTACACTCCTACGACCCTAAAACGGATGCGCAAGGCGACATCATGGCCAGAATTCTGTCCGCAATTATTCCGGTCTGCGGCGGCATCAATCTGGAATATCTGTTCTCTCGTATCGATAATTCGGTTTATGGCGCAGGTACCAAGCTGCCTCACAACGTAATCGGCTTGCTCGGCGTCGCCAACGGCGTCGAAGGCGATTTACGCACCGGTTTACCGTCGCAAATGATCGAGGTTCATCAACCCGCACGGTTGCTGATCGTGGTTGAACAAACTCCCGCTATCCTGGATAAAACACTGGCCAAACTGGGTGCCCTTAAAGAGTGGCTCGATAACGAATGGGTCAGATTCGTCGCTTGCCACCCTGAGAATCGTGAACTTTTTTTGTATTCCGTTAACGGTTGGGAAAAAGTCAAGTTTGCGGACGACTCAAAAACTCCTCAGGCGACTCTCTCGGAACAAATCATTGTGGGGCAAACGGAAACAATACCGGTACATCAATTTATGAGGAGACAAGCATGAACGGATTAATCTTAACCAGCTTGGCTCTGCCTTTACTGGGCTTTTTATTGATTTTCCTGTCCGACAGGAACGAGAAAAAAATCGCGACCATCAGTTTCTGGTGCAGCCACGCGATGGGGCTCAGTATTATCGCTTTGCTGATCCTATGGGCCATTGCAGGTTTCCCGAATCATGAATACGAGTGGTTCACGCTGTATGAAACCGATGAGTACCGTTTCCCGATCTTGTTTTATCTGGATAGGGTAGGGGCTGTTTACCTGTTTTGCGTCTGGGCTATTTTCTCGATTATCGTCAAATATTGCCGCGTCTATTTACACAGGGAAGCCGGTTACAAGCGCTTCTTTCTGACCATTTTCGGCTTCGTGTTCGGACTGAATCTGGTCATCTTGGCCGGCTCTATCGACATGCTGTTTGCCGGTTGGGAAATGGTCGGCATCGCTTCGTTTTTGTTAATCGCCTTCTACCGGCACCGCGTACAACCGGTGCGTAACGCGTTAAGAGCGTATACCATTTACCGGTTTTGCGACATCGGCTTATTACTGGGCGCCTGGATGAGCCATTTGTTGTTTCACGAAAGCCAGCATTTCAGTCAATTGGCCGATTTATTCAATAATCCGGCCATGCCTCCTGCGGGCTACGCTTCATTGTGGCTGGTATCTACCTTAATTCTGATTGCGGCCTCCGGTAAATCGGCGCAGTTCCCTTTCTGCTTCTGGCTACCCAGAGCCATGGAAGGGCCGACGCCATCCAGCGCTATTTTTTACGGGGCATTATCGGTGCATCTGGGCGTATTTCTGTTGCTGAGGACGACACCGATTTGGTCTTACCATTATTTAACCCGCGTTAGCGTTTTTGTCATCGGTTTACTGACGGTTATCGTGGCCGGCATTTCCGAAAAAACGCAGTCGAATATTAAAGGGCAAATCGCTTATGCCTCGATTACCCAGGTGGGCTTCATGTTCATGGAGCTGGCCCTGGGTCTTGAAACACTGGTACTGATACATTTCCTCGGTAACGCTTTTTTACGTTGTTACCAATTATTGGTTTCGCCCTCAATCGTAGCGCATCTGTTACGAGTCGAAGGTTCAACCGACACCGATTTTTATATCAGAAACCATGCACGATTTCAGTTTCTGCCGGCCTCGCTACGCAGTACGCTGCCGGAGGTACTACAAAACACACTTTATGTATTTTCGCTGCAAGAAGGTAATTTGGAACTGTTGGTGCGCGCCGTACTTTGGTCGCCATTAAAACGCATAGGTGCAACTATCAACGCACTGAACCTCTGGGTGAAACTTCTTTATGGCGTAGGCGGCCTTACATTGTTTGGGTTGATCATCGTAATGATCGGCGTCAGTACTAAATATCTATCGATCCCGATATCGGTATTTATGGTGCTGGCATCGTTAAGCGCTTTTAGTCAAAAGCACAGTCCTTTCGGTGTCTGGAATGCAATCAGCTTAAGTTCAATTTTGGCGGGAGTGGCCGTTTGGCTTTTAAATCCGGAATCTTGGTTCGATGTAATAATATTTGCCAGCGGTATTATTCCGGCCTGGATCTTAGGGATAGTGGTCTTAGCCAGACTGCTCAAAAATGACAACTTTGCCGCTACCCCTTTCGCCTATCGGGCGATGGCGGAAACAGAACCGAAACTTTCCTTACTATTATTTTTGAGTTTCTTAGGTCTCGTCGGATTCCCGATCTCTCCGGCCTTCCTCGGTGAAGACTTATTGCTTTCCCATGCCAGTAATCACGCGCCCTGGTTTGCACTGCCGATCACTATCGCTTTCGTGATTAACGGTATCGCTGCTGCGCGCGTGTTCCAAAGACTCTGCATGGGCAGGCCGACTGAACTTAATGACGTGGAAGAGGGTATTAGCACCGAAGAAGCACAACCTCTTACCAAGACACTGCCTTCTCATGCGGTTTAGAAGGTGTTTAACCCCCACAATCCCTGGCTTAACTAAAAAGCAGGCGCTGAACGTGGTAAATATTGAGGAGTAACTAACATGGAACTTTTTAAATACTGTAGTCATGAACATTGGTTGGCAATGAAAAATTCCGGTTCCGCTCGAATTGGTTTGTTATTTGACTACAGAGAGACTGATAAATATGGTGAACTGACATCATACGATCCGGAATGGATGAATGAACCGGCTAAATCAATATCAAATGTGAATGCCCAAAATATCGGAAACTATCCTGAATTAGAGCGATTAGTTCATGTTGAAGGCGATGGAGAAAGCGGTCAGATCAAGGTCAATGAATATACGGCATCATTACCGAATTTTTTAATATTCTCAACCTACAGAACCTATTGCAAGGAAACGCATAGGCTTTTGAAAAATCATGAAGGTTATGATAGCTGCTATAAGATAACATCCGCTCGCTTATTTTTTCGTGCAATTAGCGAGGCTCTGGGTCCTCAATATGAATTCCTGGGCTACGGTGAAGTGTTCTACACCGACAAAATCGACAGCGCCTCCACGCTGACAGGAATCCATCCTGCATTAATAAAACGCCCGGAAGAGTACGAAGACCGATCAGAGATTCGCGCAGTTTGGCAACCTAAGAACGTAGAAACTGTAGCGCCAAGAATACTAGGCCAGTCGCGTGCGCGACTCTATTGCTACGAACATCGACACCATTATCTTGCTTCAAAAAACAGATTAAACTGAAGTCAGACGGGTGGCCGATCAATTCCGGTCGTAGAAAGTCCAGTGTTTCATACAGCGGATCGAATCTGCCTGCTCACTCTGTGCTTCGATGCGTTTTTCCTTTTGACAACGCTTCGAAGCCGGAAATTACGTCGAACAGTTCCTCGTCTATGCCGCTCTGGCGCAAACGATGGAAAGCGCCGTGGAAATTCTCCAGCAATTCATCGATATTTTTGTCGGCGCGTTCCATCGCCGCCAAGCGGCTCGCATTCTCGCTCGCCAGGGATTCGGCGCACGCACGGAACAGCGAGATGAAAAGATATTCGCTAATGAGCGCGCGCAAAGCTGATGTGCCATCCCCGATAATCTCGGGCAAGTTTCCTGTCGGCCAAGGGTGTTCGGCCAGTTTGCGTAACCAGTCTTCATCCAGCGGCAGCAGGCGTTGACTAACGGGTTCATAAACAGCCCCGGATGTGGGACGGTTGTAAAAAAGATGAAGTTCGGTAGCTTCCCCTTGGCCGGTCATCAGCATAGCCGAATGGCGGTGGAGCATCTCGCTCTCCACAAGAATCTGCCCGACCAGAGGAATGATAGCTTTGACGGAATTCGGGACCGTAAATAGGCCTATTAACGGCAGATCCGTGTCCGCCAATCGCGCATGCACACGCTCACCGACGGCCCAAACTTGGACTTTTCCAGGCAGGGCTGCGAGGTTCTTAATCGCATAATCGGCCACCACTTCATTAAACTGGCCGACCAGTCCCTGGTCGGAACCGAACACGATGGCGCCGATCACATTGTGAGCGGATCTTTCCTTCTGCTTTGGGCTCATGATCCTTGGCTCAATTTTGCGAAGGCACACACTTAACCCAAGTTCTACGGTACGGTAATAGTCAGCCAACGCGAGCACTGATCGTTCGTATTGGCCGATACTCGAAGCGGCCAGGGCCTTCATGGTGCGGACAACGGACTGGAGATCCCCGGCGCTGCTGATTTTTCTGCTCAAGCTCGCTGTCGTATCGTTCATGATTTCTGCTCATTGGGTTTAGGCTCAAGCTTGGACTCATCCGGCTTAATGTCGGGCTTCGGTTTGGCTTTAAGTGCCGTAACTTCTTTAGTCTCTTGATCTTGCTCTGCTTTGGGTTGAAACTCTTCGAGCGCTTGGCGGGCGATTTCGATGATCGTATCACGATCCTCATTGCTCAATTTTTCAGCGGTATTCATTCGCGCGCAAACTTCAACAGGAATATTCACAGCGGCTTTGTCCACAGCGAGCTCGGCCTCCGTCATCCGGTCAATTGGAACAGCGTCGAAAAGCTCCGCAGTCAAGGCCAGCAATATGGCGATTTGTGCCGGCACCGACACCGGTGCGAATTCCGGCTGCTTGAGGCAGGCGCGGATTCGACGCCCATGATCGATGGATTTACGGGTGTTTTCATCCAGGCGAGCGCCGAACCGGGCAAAGGTTTCAAGTTCCTCGAACTGGGCATAGGCGAGTTTGAGATTACCCGCCACCGCACGGTAGGCTGCCCGCTGCGCCTTGCCGCCGACGCGCGAAACGGACTTGCCGACATCGACAGCGGGCAGCACGCCCAATTCAAACAGCGAAGGCGAAAGATAGATCTGCCCGTCCGTGATGGAAATCAGGTTGGTCGGTATATAAGCGGAAATATTCTGCGCTTCGGTTTCGATGATAGGCAAGGCGGTCAGCGAACCGCCCCCAAGCTCATCGCTAAGATGCGTCGCTCGTTCCAGTAACCGCGAATGAATATAAAAAATGTCGCCGGGGAAGGCTTCGCGTCCGGGCGGCCGGCGGAGCAGCAAGGAAAGCTCTCGGTAGGCATAGGCGTGTTGGGTGAGGTCATCGTAAACGATCAGTACGTCGCGTCCCGCTTCCATAAAATGCTCCGCGATGCTGGTCGCGGCGTAAGGAGCGATGAAGGCGAGACCTGGCGGGTCGTTGCCCTCTGTCACAACCACGACGGTGTAATCCAACGCACCTTTCTCGCGCAAGATAGCCACAGTCTTCGCTACAGAGGAAGCGCGCTGGCCAATGGCGCAATAAACACATAGCACATTTTGGTCGCGTTGGTTGAGAATCGTATCGAGTGCAATGGCGGTTTTGCCGGTCTGCCGGTCGCCCAGAATTAATTCGCGCTGACCGCGCCCGATGGGGATCAACGCATCAATAACTTTGAGGCCTGTCTGCAGCGGCACAGTTACCGGCGCGCGGTTCATGATAGATGCAGCGGGACGTTCGATGGGCAAGCGCTTACTGGAGGCCACCGATCCGTTGCCGTCAAGCGGCCGGCCTAGAGGATCAATGACGCGTCCCAGCAAGCCATCGCCCACGGCCACATCCATGACCCGGCCAGTGCGCTCGACTTCATCACCTGTATGCAGATGCCAGTATTCGCCGAGCAGCACGACGCCGATTTCGTCCTCGTCTACGTTGAATGCGATGCCGAACACGCCGCCTGGAAACTTTATCAACTCCTCAAAGCCTACGCCGGGAAGACCGGAGACTTTGGCTATGCCGGTGGACACCGTCGTGATCGTGCCCACTTCCCGTTGCGTCAGTTGCGGCGTGAAAGCTTCCCGCACCTGTGTTATTCCGGCGAAAGCGTTGTCGAAAACGTTCTGGAGACTCTCAGGTTCCCTATTCATTGGCTCTTCGTTTCGAGCTTAGGCTCGGTTTGGACGTCAGGCTTAGGCTCGACCTTAGCTATAGGCTTGTCGTTTTCATTCAGAAGTTCATCGACGCCTTTTTCCAGCGACACTAGATAATCCGCGATGCTCCACGCCACCTTTTGCCCATTGCCGGTAGTAAACTCAATGCCGCTGATCAGGTCTGGCGCAGTCTCGAATCGTATGTGGATTTCGGCCGAGAAGGTTTCATTCAGCGCATTTTGTATTACCACGCGTTGCTCCGCAGGCAAGTCAAACGCACTACGGACCAGCGAGGGCTCAGTCGCTGTTTTAAGCGCTTCGGCAAGGCTTTGTTTGGCTTGGCCGTCCAGCTCGCGCAAGCGGCGAGTGAACACTTCGCCCAGGTGTTCTTCCAAATCCGTCGTAGCGAGATCCGTCAGCGCTTTTCTGGCGATCGCAAACACTTCCTGCTGGGCCCGTCGGGTGATGGCTTGATTTAGATTATGCGCATCGTTGCGCAGTGTTTCCTGTCGTTTGGCAGTCAAGGCGTCGGCTGCCTGCCGGGCTTGGTCGAGCAGACGCTGACGTTCAGCCTGCGCCTCGTCTGTCGCTTTACTCAACAGTGCCGCGCGCTGCCGGTCGAATTCCTCATTTTTGTGCTGGAACTCGTCGCGTTCTTGTTGGGCTTCGGCTTTTTTCGTATCGGCGTCACTCAGTTCAGCGGCGATTCGCTTTTCCCGTTCATCGATGGCATGAAGGATGGGTTGGTAAAGAAAACGTTTCATCAACCACACCAGAATCAGGAAATTGAGCGCCTGGGCACCGACGGTGAACCAATCAATCAGCATGGGTTAATGTCCCGTAGTTTGCGCGATGACGTGATTCCAGAACGGATTGGCGAAAATAAGAATCATCGAGACCACGAAACAGTAGATGGCCGTGGACTCGATCATCGCCAGACCGACAAACAGGGTCCGGGTAATGGTAGCGGAGGCGTCGGGCTGCTGGGCCAGCGAAGTCAGCGCAGTCGCGACCGCTTTTCCTTCGGCCAGCGCAGGCCCCATACAGCCGAAACTGGTGGTGATGCCGGCGATGACAATCGATGCCACCGCGATAATAGTCATGCTATCCATAATGTGTCCTTTGGTTGGTTTGTTGTTTCAAGTTTTGGATACCGGTTCAGGCTTGGGTTTGCGGGTGCGCGTAGCGGCCGCAATATAGACTGCGGCCAGGATGCTGAAGATATAGGCCTGTACCATGCCGGTCAGCAGACCGAGCACCGTCATGACGACCGGAAAAATGAAGGGCGTGATAGTCAGTAAAATACCGATAATCATCGCCCCGCTCATCATGTTGCCGAATAGGCGGACGGCAAGCGCCAGCGTTCGGGAGATTTCACTGATAATATTAAAAGGCAACATGATAACTGTGGGTTCGACGTAAGACTTGAGGTAGCCGCCCAAGCCCTGGTCCAGGATGCCGAAGAACGGCACGGCCACCAATACGCATAGCGCCAGTGCCACCGTGGTTGAAAGCGAGCCCGTCGGCGGCTCGTAACCGGGAATAATGGTGCATAGGCTGGCGGTAGCGACGAACAGGAACAACGTACCCAGAAAACCGAGATATTTGCGTGGCTCACTCAAGCCAACCTCTTCGATTTGTTTTTCGATAGCGGTGACGACAATTTCTAAAAGGTTCTGCCAGCGGGTACGTTGCAGATCCGTGGAAAGTAAGCGGGTAACGAGCTTTGAACCGACAACCAACACAAACATCAATCCCCATGTAAAGACAATGGTCGCGTTGAGCTTGAGAAAGCCGTGTTGCCAGAATATCATCTGATCGGGGCTAAGGTGCATGGCGGGTCTCCGTCGGTGAACGAGTCAGGTTTTCTCCTGACGACCGGGTCAGCCTGGTCATGGCAAGGCGTGCCATCAGAAAGCCAAGGAGACATAGCAGCATCCGCTGCCAATGACCGTCGGCTATAAAATAAAATCCAGCCAGCGTAATGCCCATCCTTAACAACAGGCTGGGCAGCAGCCACAGCGCCGGCCGTTGAGACGACACGCATTTACGAACCGTCCACCAAAGGCCGCCGAAGAAAATCGCGCCAAGCAGTAATCCCGCCAGCCAGACCAGCAGCCCTATCAGTATTTCATTCATCGTTGTCCTCCTGCTCATCCCGCATCGCCTGATCTTCTTTAACAACCCAATGCCCTGCATTGAAACAGCCGATCATGAGGCCGACCACCAACAAAGCCAGGGTCCAGGAGCGGCCTCCCGGATAGCGCTGGTCTAACCAGATGCCCAGCGCTGCACCGAGCAGCGTCGGTACAACCACCGACCAGCCGATCAGCCCCATCATTCCTAAGCCGAACCAAACGCCCGGCGTGGCATTACGCTTGGCTCTGAGTTTGCGCGCCGCCTTGGCGCCAACTTGAGAGGCCAAGGTTGGCGCGTTCTTCGAAGTTTTTTTGGGTTCGTTATTCATGATGAAAGCTCGCAAAACGGCGTAGAAATCCGGCTTCCAATTTCGTCATGACCGAGCGCATGCTTTGCTCTTGTTCGTCCAGGATCAGGAATTCCTGCTCCACCGCAGCGCGCAATTGGCCGAGATCGGTTCCGACCAATGCCCGACGCACGGAAACAAGCACGTCCAGGCCGGTTTTGACCAATATCCCTTCATCCACCGCCAGCAAAACTTCCCCGTCGGATTCTGTTTCGTAGATCAGGATTCCCGGCTCAAGTGCTGCGACACAGTCAAGCCGGTGGGGCAGGAGTCCGAAGGAACCCTCGCGTGTTTCCGCCACAATACGCAACACGCCGGTTTCTTCTGCAAAGATTTTGAACGGCAGGAGAATCTTAAGATTCATCAGCATCGGCAGCATGTTCGACCTTTTGTTGAGGTTCGGGAGCAGCTTTGGGTTCGGCATCAGCGGCAGGCTTCGCGATAGGCTCGGACGAGTCTTTGGAATCCGGCTTGGCGGTTTTTACTTTTTCTTTCGCCTCATCCACGGTACCGATCATATAAAGAGCGCTCTCCGGATAGTCTTTGAATTCATCGTTCAGGATACGCTCACAACCGTCCAGTGAATCTTTGAGGCTGACAAGCTTACCCTTGAGGCCGCTGAACTGCTCGGTAGTGAAAAAAGGCTGGGTAAGAAAACGCTCCAAGCGACGGGCTCGTGCGACTACGTTGCGGTCCTCGGGCGAAAGCTGCTCCAGGCCAAGCATGGCAATGATGTCTTTAAGTTGCTCGTATTGCGCCAGTGTCCGCCGGATTTCCTGCGCCAAGCGGTAATGCCGTTCGCCGACGATACCGGGCGTGGCCATTTTGGAGCTGGATTGCAGCGGATCAATGGACGGAAAAAGCCCTTCGCTGGCGCGCTTGCGTGATAGCACGATGGATGCGGACAGATGCGAGAAGGTATGCGCTGCCGCCGGATCGGTCAAATCGTCCGCAGGGACATAGACTGCCTGGATTGAGGTGATTGCACCGGTATCGGTGTTGGCGATGCGCTCCTCCAAGCCCGACAGCTCGGTACCCATGGTCGGCTGATAGCCCAGACGCGAGGGCATCTGGCCCATCAAGCCGGAGACCTCCATGCCTGCCTGGATGAAGCGGAAGATGTTGTCGATAAGCAGTAATACATCGCGGTGCTCGTCGTCGCGAAAATACTCGGCCATCGTCAATGCCGCATGGCCGACTCGAAAACGGGCGCCAGGCGGTTCATTCATTTGGCCGAAGATCATCACCATGTTCGGCAATACGCCGGCTTCCTTCATTTCACGGTATAGCTCCTCGCCTTCGCGGCAACGTTCGCCGATACCGCAGAAAATGCTGACGCCTTCTTGGTGCCCGATCATGTTATGGATCATTTCGGTAAGTAACACCGTCTTGCCCACGCCCGCCCCGCCAAACAGTCCCGCCTTGCCGCCGCGCTCCAGCGGCACCAGCACATCAATGACCTTGATGCCGGTTTCGAATATCTCCGACTGGGTAGAGCGGCGTGCCAGCGGTGGCGGAGCGCGATGCACCGAACGTCGCTGGACATCGACCGGTACCGCCTGACCGTCGATCGCGTTCCCGAACACGTCAAACATACGCGAGAGAATTCCTTTGCCGACCGGCGCATTCAAAGGCCCGCCGGTATCCTCTACGGCCATGCCGCGGGCGAGACCTTGCGTTGGCGTCAATGCAATCCCGCGTACCCGATGCACATCCAGTTGAGCTAAAACCTCGATGACAATGTCTCCCTTATTCGCATGGAGCAACGAGTAGATGGGCGGCAAATTTTCATCGAACTGAATATCCACGACACTGCCTCGTACAGAGACAACCTTGCCAAGGTTTATAATATTAGCTTCGCGATTCATAATTCCTTTATCTGTAACTGTCGCTCATTTAATTTGGCAATGGCGTTGCAATAACGTCCAAGGCTGTGTCCATCGCTTTCAGAGCGATGCCAGTTTCATGATGGCCCCTGATTTATTCCCACATGACATTATGGCCTGCTTTTGCTGCCGCAGTCAGTAGATTAATTAAAGGCAGTGCTCGATTTGCGATGCTCACCACCGGCTCATGCCCATCTTTATCCTCATCTGACGGGGAAGATTGTTCTGCCTTGATAGCGGCTGTTAACCGACGCAACGCTTCAGGAACATCATCTGACAAAATAGCACCGGGTACGGTTGCACTATGCCCCATCATTTTCAGCAGGGTCAGCGCGACATCCCCAAATAGGGTGATGTCGGAATAAGCATTGGTTGAAAATGTCACCAACATAGAATCCTCCTCGAATAATTAATATTTGTTTGCTTCATGCACTCGCGTAAAGTATTGAGCTGGTTGGCACGGCAACTTATTTGAGGGCCTTGCGCAAGTTGGTCAGCTGCTTAATGATTTCGCCCTGCATTTGCTCGCGTCCGATCGAGTGCTTCAGATCGCTGCCAAAACCGGCGACTTGGTCGGTAAAATTTCTGTTTGTATAAAAAACCAACGAGCCGTCGCGATAAGGCAAGCAGGCAATACTGAGTTGATTGGCGTTATAGGAATGTCCGACATAAAACTGCCGTGAAAGGATTACCTCGCCGGCACCCGCAGATAGCATGACTCGATGCCCAAGAATCGCCGTAGGACGGCCTTCGACCTTACGATTAATCCAGAAATACAGCTCCTCGGCGCCTGCCGGCAATGCGGCTGGATAATTAAGCCAAGCCTGATAAAGTTCTGGAAAGTAACGCGCCAGAATCTTGCTGTCCAGCGTGGCTAAGCGCAGTTCTGCCGAAGGATTGGCTTTCGGGCCATTATCACGGTCATAGCTTGCAATGCCCTTCAAACCGTTTTTACGATAATTTTGCCAGCGTTCCAATAATATCTTCCGATAGGCCTGCGACGCCTCATCAGATCGCGTGGAACCGGTAGCCTTAAGAGTGTGGAATTCTTGAGTTGACAGATTAAATCGCCTTTCCGGCGCTTCTTGCGAAAAGTCCTCGGCTTCATCATCCCCAGCCTTGAAACCGAAACCTTTAAACGTCTCCAGCGTTGCCTGCAGTGGAATAATGCCATGCGCAGTGACATCGGGGTCGAGAGATGACAAGCCCTTTTTATGGATAAACTGGATGATTCTGGATGGCGCTATGGGCAAATAGATGGCAACACCGGCGGCCAGCTCTTTCTTATCATCCTCCGCAACATTAAAGAAAACGGTTTTTCCTTGATCCAGATTCTTCAGTTCCTGTTGTCCGATGCCGAGCAGTTGAATTAATTCTTGCGAGTCAAGAAGATTTGCTGCGTATATCGGAATGAAAGCGACCAATCCTATAATAACAACTGTAGCTCGGCAAAATATTCTGGTTGCCGTTTCATTTTGAGATGACATGATTTTTCCTAATCAAGAAATATAGATTGAGACTTTTCTTCGGATCCCCGGCTTTCGCCTGCCAGCGGAATTGCGATGTGATTCTATGCGCATGTCAATCATGTTGATATTTTGTTCGTGGGGCTAACCTCTTTGATCGCCTGGACAAATTTCACTTAGTCACGATCTTCTGCTGTATCAACCCGCTCAGCAACCTGATTTGTTCGGTCTGAATTGCCAACAGTTCGATCCACTGTTTTTCTCGCAATAAGTCCATTTTTTCATGTAGCATCATGATTTCGAGTTCGGATTTTAGATTGACTTCATAATCATGTTCCGCATTAAGCCGATCTTTTTCCGCCTGCCTGTTTTGCGACATCAAAATGATAGGAGCCTGTATAGCCGCCAGCATGGAAAGAAACAAGTTGAGTAAGATATAAGGGTAGGGATCAAAACTGTCGCTGTACTTAACCAAAATGAACGAATTCAAAATAATCCAGACAATCAGGATTAGCGCAAACAGAATAATAAAAGTCCATGAACCTCCGAAAGCCGCAACCGCATCTGCTGCTCGCTGACCAAAAGTTGTATTTTTATCAAATTCCTTTGCGGTATTTTTTGCAATGTGTTTTTGTCCGGTAACATGTTCTGCAACCTTTTTATGAGCTTCATCCAATGATTCATAAGACGCACCAAAGAATTTTTTTGCAATATCATCAGGATCTTTCATTTTTGCTTCGACATGTTTTAAGTGATTATCTGTGAGCCTTACCTAAAATATTTTGGTAGGTTTCTTTATTCGTTTGAGCACATTTGCAAGTAACCGCCTCTAAACCAACACAATCCAAAATCGTAAAATCCCGCTCCGGTACTGGTAAATGATGAGTTTTTTAATGAACCCGGACGACCCGCCGCGTTCCCGGTAATGTTTACAGCATCGGCGCAAAGGCGAGATCTGGAAGTGTTTCTGAAAATCTGCCGCCATATGAATAATCGTGGTTAGTGCGCTATAGCCGCGCACAAATTTTTTCATATAAACGCCTACTTATTTCCTAACTTTGTGTACCTGTTTCATTCATCTTGCGAGTTTTCACAGCAGCTGTGCGTTTTTGAATATTCCTTGCAACATTCCGCTTCGTGTTCTGTCGCCTGAATCGAATGCCCATGCGCAATATGAGCATGGTGTGCCGCTGTTTTATGATCCCCGGATTCGTGACACTTAGCGGCTTTCTTATGGTGCTCGGCTGCCTGATCATGCGACTGTGCCGCGTTCTGATGATAATGATGATGCTCCTGCTGTTGTTGCTGTGGCGTCGTTTGATCGTGAGCTTTGCTTTGTCCTTGTGTCATTTCTTTTCCCGGAATAAATAATGAATAGTGTTATAAGCCAATAATTAGCCTGCTTGGCAACAATACTAAATTTGTTAAGTATCCGTCTGTACGATGGCACACATAACCGATGTAGGCAGACTAGACCGGCAATAAGGAAATATGAAAATAAATAATGTTGTAATGATAGGATAGAGCTGACTGTGATCCATCTATTCTAAATTGAGCATTAAGTTGACAGCCCTCATGATTGAACTGATTCTTCAAGCGCATTCTTATGTTCGTAGCAGGCTAAAAGCGGATGCCCGGTTTCGCCTTCTTGCTTTATTCTTTTTCGCTTCCTGGCTTCCAGGCTGTTTTTCACCGATGGCTCTTGATCATGTGGCGATTGCCTACAACGAATCGATCTCTGACGTGGTATCGAAGCAATTGCTGCTCAATATTGCTCGCGCCAGCCTTAATCAGCCGATCTATTTTTCGGGTATCTCGAATATTGCCGCGACATTGAACTTTCAGGCCAATGCGGGAGCCACTCCGGCGTTGGCCGGGAATAACGGCGCCATTCTGATGCCGATTTTCGGCGGTAGCGTTTCGGAAAATCCGACCATCAGTATTGTACCCATGGAAGGGGAGGAGTTTACGCAACGCATGCTCACCCCGTTAACCGAAGACAAACTGACTTTACTTTTGCGTCAGAACATTGATGTCGATCTGTTGCTGCGTCTGGTGACTCTGGAGTTTCGCACTCAAAGCAAGGAAGGTGTATACCACAATCGTCCACGAAACTTGCAGGATTACGCCACTTTTCGACGCATCGTACTGCATCTGTCTTCTATTCAGGATCAAGACCAGTTGTACGCAGAACCTTTGATTTTCGAGCGACGCTGGTCACTGCCTTCTTCATCGCTCGACGGGAAGGCCTTCCAGGCATTGGAACCGAAATATTCGATCACCGGCGATCCAAAAGAATCGATCTATAAATTGACCAAGCAGGTCATCGGCCGAACGGTTCTAACGAACTACGATCCGTCTATCCTGAGTAACGAGGAGAGAATCGCCCTGAACGATGAGGCTGAGAAAAACGCGCTTAACGATCTTCTGGTTGATATTCGACCGGGTTTTCCTGGCGGCGAGTATCCCTTGCACGGCAAATTCAGGTTGCGCAGCTTTAGTAATATCATGTATTTCATCGGACGCACTTTTACCACAGAGCCCGAAATAGATGTTGCTAAAGATCCGAGAACACCACCGGTAACTGAAAATCCAGTCTCGGTCATCGCCATTTTAAAATCCGACAGTGAACCGGCGGATGTCGAGCTTCCTGTGAAATATCGGGATAACTATTACGCTGTTCAATCGAGCCGCTCTTCATCTTGGAATCAAACAGCTTTTCGGGTACTTTCACAGATTTTTCAGATGACGATGTCCGAGCTTCCCAAAGCCGGTGTACCTGATATCACCATTGCAAAATAGAGGGGTGAAGTCCAACGAAACGAAAACCTATGTTAGGAAAGGACTGATTAAATCCTTCGATAGTCTCAGTTGAGCGCAAATACGATCCCGTCATTAAGTGGGTTCTTCGAATCAATTCTTTTTCCAAGCATCCCAACTCTGCTCGATACGTCTTATCCACTGCTTCGGCTTCTCGCTGTAGATGCGCGCTCCAAGCTTCTTTGCTTTCTTCCTGCCGGCATTCTGTTCCCGGTCAATGATCGGCAGCAGTTGCCGGCGCTCTTGATCAAATTCCACCCTATTGTCGGACTTGAGCAGCGTGTCACGTAATACCACCAGATTGTGATCCATGCCTAATAGCTTCTCCAGCGTTTTGGTCGATTCCAAGTAGCCCTGAAACACGTCCGGCCATAGCTTTTGAAGCAAACTCAATTGGTAACGCAGGTCTTTGGTGCGTTTGCGCCATTCGTGGAAAATCTCCGGGCGTTGAGTATCGTAGGCCTCGTGAAATCGATTACGGCCGCGACGCAGGGTTGTAGCAATTCCTTCGGCCAGCAAATCAATACTGGCCTCTTTGTATGGCCAAGTTTTTGCGTGTTTGCAAATTTGTTGCAGATCTTCAACGAGCTGTGGAATCCGGTACGCACTGTCGAAGCCCTCTGTTTGAGCTTGTCTTTGGTCGACCAGCACTTGCCGCAGGTTCGTCAGGCTATCATCGCCGAGTTCATTGCGATAGTTGGCATTCAAGTAATCAAAAGTTTCGATAAGGGCGTAGGCGTCGCGAATTTCAGAGAGCTTGCGGCCGATGTCGCGTAGCGCATCGTTCTCCTTGGCAAAACCCGAGTTGAACACAGGGCGCATCAGACGGAGGGTGGAGCGCACCTTTTTGATCGATTTGCGCGCTTCGTGAACCGACTCTTCCGGTGAGCTTTCATATTGTTTCAGTTGATCGATTGCGGCTTCCAGCTGCTCTGTCAAAATGCGTTTTAGCCCATGCGCAACCGACTCGCTTCGTTTTAAATAGAACTTGGTTTTTTGCTGACCCGCTTTGTCTGCCCAATCGCTATAGGGATGATCGACCAGGTTGATGTTCAGGTAGCGTGAATCATCAGAAACCTCATCGCCTACCCAATCCGGCTTCCCCGGCGGCGGTTTTTGGGTACGTGTTTCGACCTCGACCAACACCAGCGGACTGTTTTCCCCTGCGAATTCGTCGACCTCCCAAGTAAGTTTACCCATCGGGATTTTGTGGCGGGTTTTGGTAATCAGCGGCTTGAGACAGAGGTTGTCGACGATTTGTTTGGCATCCTCGATTGGAATCGGATACTCGTACTCGGCGCGCGTATGCCCATTTGGCTTGCCCTTAATGGTCAAAAAGGCCTGATCCTCTTCGATGCGGATGCGCACGTTGCGCTTTTCATGGATGGACAAATAGCCTTGCCGGATATTTGCTTTTGACTGCGATTGGTCGCGCCATGCATCTGACTGCACCAAGTATTTTCGTTCAATTTCTTGTGCCATTGTTTTATCTCTTCAAAAGTTCGCAGTTAAAATTCTCACAAACGGTCGTTTTCGAAAATATTTTCAGCAAAGCCTTTGGTGAAGAGGCTTTCGAGCAGGTTGGTTGATTAAGTTCTGCTCACATGCCCGATGAGGATTTTTCGTGTTAATGACGCCCTTTGGTTACAAAAGCGAATAATAGCTTCCGATAAGATTAAGATCAGTTCGCTACCGAACAAACAGCAACGAAAGAATATGCATTAAGACAAGGGCCTGTACTAACATTGCAACAACCAAAGCAGTTGATTGTAATTTGTCGAGAGAGATGCGCCGGTTAAGCGAGTAAGCTTGCGCCTATATTAACCGTCAAGGCTAAAATGATGAGGTTGAAAAAAAATACGATCACACAATGAAGGGTGACCAGACGGCGAAAGCTTTGCGAGACGATGTTTATGTCAGCCGTTTGTGCCGCCGTGCCGATGATGAACGAGAAATAAATAAAATCCCAATAATCGGGTTGCAGGTTCTTATCGGGGAATTCCAGTCCGCCATTGTCTGTTTTTGAACTCCTAATGTAATACTCATGGGTGTAATGCAGTGCAAACATGGCTTGCATAAACATCCACGATAAGATGACCGTAACACCCGTTAAAATAATATGGGCGTGGCTGGTATCGTTTTGTGCTTTTGCGGTGGCCAGTTCTGCCACAATGGCAACCAGACTTGCCATGACAGTCACGATGGTGAAGACAAGAATTATTATGGCGCCCTCATCTTGTGCCGTTGCACGTGAGCGTATCGTATCTACATCCGATTTACTCATCATGACTGATATCAGTATCAGGTAAAGGAAAATGCCAAAATCCCATGCCGTTAATAACCGCGTTACGGTTCGCCAGCTTTCCGGCAACAATAAAAAATGAAGAGTACCTATAACCATTAGGGTAGACATCAGTCGTGGACGAACCTTGATATGCCGCAACATCATTTAATTATTCTTTAGAGGGTGAAATGAAATTTGTATAGCCCACCGATTGCGTGAGATACAGAGAGGGCTGATAGTAAACTGCATATATTTGAGGAGGTCAACTGGGCAAAATTATCTTGAAAAGAAGGGCAGGGTTAATACCGATTTACTGGGCAACTGTTGAGTTATCAAGCTCTTCGGCACTACCTTTTGAGAACAAGCTCAGGCCCACGGTGCCATAGAACTCATTGCCGGAATCCTTTTCAGGTACGCCGACGCCGACATAGACTTGAACTTTGGGTAATACTCGATAAATCACGTTGACAATAGCGCCGGATACATTGCTGTTACCGCTAAAGTAATCGCCTTGAACCGCCAGCTTATTTTTGATGAGCTCCACACCAAAGCCAACGGTATACGCGAATACATCGGTAGTTGTAGTGATTGCTTTATTCGCCCAGTAAGGGCCCGCGTGAATATTCGCGGTAGGAATGGGCTGATAGAGTGCCAATGCATACTCTACGTTATGAAATTGGCGTTGCGATGAAAATAACGTCGTGCCATTCTGGGTTCCCAAAAGCGCTTTAAACTGGGTATTAATATCAAAGGTCTTCGACAGGTTGATATAGCTGTCCCATTCATAGTTCTGTGCGCCGCCGCCGTAAACCGGTATGTTATAGGAGGCAATCTGTATGTCCCAGCCATTTTTTGAGGAAAAATCCAGCACCGGGCTTAAATATACCGTATTACGATAAGTATTTGATTCAAGAGTAAAGGCCCATATGTCATCATCGCGAGTATTCGGGGTGGTATCGATTTTTTTAATGGGGTGTGCTTTGGCTCCGCTTTTAGCCGCTACCGTGTCGACTCCCCAAACCAGATTGCTTAAACACGCCAAACAAACACAGGTTTTATAAAAATTACGATTAATTTTTGACTTCATCATCAACTCCGTTCGACGCCTAATTTATGGTTAAACGGCATAATCGAATCGCCGCGCCTCTTGATATCGGGAGGAATAGGGCAGGTCTTTGTTGTGCGTGGACAAGCTGTTAATCTGCTGCACAAGACCTAGAAATAGTTGACAGTAATTTGTCGAGAGGGAGCCGCCAGTTAAACGGCCATTAAAAAAATGGGGGGCGGAGCCTGATACGCATACGAAACAAAAGACGGTATATAGTGCCGTGTTATAAAAAGTCTTTTTTATTTGTATTTTTGTCTGCTTCGGGCAGTAAATCAACCAAGGCGCAGTTTAAAGCTTTAGCCAGCTTTCTGAGTACATCAATGGAAACATTTTCTGCACTGCCGTTTTCGATTTTGCTAATCATCGATTGAGTCACGCCGGACCGGGATTCAAGTTCTTTTTGAATCAAGCTAAGATCAAGTCGCTTACATTTTACAATGTCGCCTATTTGCATCAGGGGTACTCGTTGATGAGTGAAGTTTTAGAATTATTTTGGTTATTATATGAATGAATCCATAATTTGAGCAAAAAAAAGAGCCGCTGTTGCGGCTCTTTTTAGGTTGAAACGCTTACTTAACGGCTAGGCGTGTGCCGTTGATCAGCTCGGTGCCGGGCACGATAGAACCGGATTTAATCGCGTCTTTGATCGCAGTTTTATCAATTTTCCAGCTAATTACTTTCTCTTTGAATTGTTCCGGTATCGCGTCTTCATCAATAATATTTACGACGGCCGGATTTTTTTGGATTGAAAGCTTAAAGTGAGGGCATTCAATGTCGCTGATGCCGCACAGTTCCATGTTTCCTTTTATGTAATTTTTTAACCATTGAACCCGGTTTTCCAAAGCTTTCCGGCGTTTAGCCATATTTGCCTCCGCAGTTTTGATGGCATCGGCAGCGGCTTCCATATTACGGAAAAATTTGGCAACGTTGATGGCTTTATCTTCAAGTTCTCCACCTAAAGCTTCCAAGGTGTCATTGACAGCCTCAATGGGCAAATCCATTTCCGGGTCTGTCAAAAAATCCAAGGCTTGCAGATAGTTTGCGCTTAACTCGTATAAAGATAATCTATTCATAATAATTTTCTCAGCTTGGTCGAGCGGCGATTGATAACGCCGCTCTTGATTTGTACTTAGTGCTCTAAAACAGTTTTATGGGGCGTTTCACTGTTAACGGTTGAGCTAAAGTACCAGGCGGATTTTTTATTAGCCCAGCGATAACCGGCGGCTTTTATCGATTCTTTATGTGCCTCGGTGTTACCAAAGAGCCAAGCACAAGCACCGAAAGTCTTAACATTGACACCGTCAAAGCCGATAACCGCATTTATTGCATCGTTTAACATGTCGCCGAAATCGCTGTTTACTTCTTCCTGGATCGGATGCTCGACTCCGTCATAAGCAATTTCTTTCAATAGACGGTAAGCGGTATTGACTGCTTTTATCATTTCCGGACCTGCCTGATTCCTGTTTGGACGATATGTAATACAAGCTTTACGGTAAGCCGCTTTGATCGCTTCCTGATCGGCAAAAGCGCTAAGGCCCAAAATCGATAAGGCTTCTTTAACGCTCATTGAGCCACTCTCCGCGAATTGGTCGAGCTTGTTGTAAAGAATTTGGTAAAACTCCTGGTTGAGCTCTAAGAAGCTGGTGAAGCGGTTGTGCGATGCTTTAGCCATCCACTCTTTAACCCTGGCCCGGTCAAGTCCGAGCTCCTTGATTTTGGTTTCAAGCTGCTGATGCTGAGTTTTACTGATACCATCAAAGCCGGTATTCAGCTCGGCTTCGGCGCGTTGGATGCTTTCGGCTTCGCGGAGCCGAACCATATCCTCAATATCCTGGGTAAATACTTCGGAAAGGCCTGCCATTCTTAGCGTGGCATCAATGTGAGCGGACTTTTCGGCCATCTTCAGACTTTTGTTAATGTCGCCGTTGTCCTGGGAAATAATGCGGGCGCCCACACCGTCCGCCACTACCCGGCCGGAACCGTCGACAATTTCGCAACGTATGATGATTTGGCTTAGGTTTGTGCCGGTGAGGGCGGCTTTTTCATACTCCGGTAATGACGGATAACGCACAGTCACACCTAACATGCCGCATATTTTTTCAGCACCTGGCTTGAATAGGCTCGATTTACTGAAATGGTTTGGGTTTTGGCAGTTTTTGCCGGCCTGACATTTTGAACGGCTGACAGTATGGACTTTACCGAAGTCGGAACCATCAACCAGTGCGTCACGAATCCAAACCATGAGAGCGGCTCGGTTTTGCTTGCGACGATCCAAACCTTCTTGAAAGGTAGCCGCCGGAAGATCCAGTGGGTTGGCGGAAATAACCGCGAGTTGTGTATCTTGATCTTTAACCGGTGTTGCCCGGTCAACGAATTGTTCTGTCGAATACATGACAAATACCTAATGTGCAGATGAAATAAAAGGCAGGCAAGCGGTTACAAGCCCGCCAGTGTGTTGAATATTCCATATAGATAAAACGCAGTCACCAAGCGTCAGGGTTTGAGCATGGGGTTGTTTGTCCAGACCTCTCCAGCAGCCATTTTTGGCGGCTTGATTGAGAAAGCTGGTTAACTTGATCGGTGTGTCGGGATGACATAATTTAAATGTTTTTAATGAGCAAACTTTGGGAAACGCAGGCTAGGGCGGCTACCCTGGCTCATACGAAAATGCATTAGAACGGCGCTAAAGCGGACGCTTCCGTTTTAATGCAGTTTTTCCCTGTTTTGATTGAACAGATCATATTTTTAACAGCCTCTACAAGGGTTTTTCCTGTCACATAAAACGGTTCAATATTGGCTCCGGTAGGTGCCGATACAAAAACGGAATAGTTTTCTCCTGCTTCGTTTTGATCGCGCGGATTATCAATTAGCACGCAAACAGCGCGTCCGCTAATGCCGGCCGATAAAAGAGCGGATTTAATGACATTGACCGCGTGACGATGTTTATCAATAATTTGAACTAACATAAAGTCTCCGAAGACTTGAATCCAACAGCATATGAATATATTCATATGCTGGGGAGGCTGATGACTTGCAAATCGCTTTAATCCACAAAACAACGACCTCGAAAATTGTCCCCGCTTATTTCCGTTTATTTATCCTGAATGAGTAGCAGGAAACAGACGCCACATTCGATATGAATATATTCATATTATAGCAAAATAGTAAACTAATACAATTATTTAAATAAAAATGTCGGTCGATTGTAGGCGATAAAAAACTGTTTAATACACGGGGTGGAAAATCAGCCGTCGTGTCGTTCTTTGCGCGTCTTCAGGAAAACTGGGAAGAGCTTAGAAAAGGGAAGGTTGTTTGAAGAGGAAATAAAGCTGGATCTTGCAGAATACGGGCTCAGTCTTTATTTTTCACATAGGTTGATTTGTTGGGGCGGTATCAGCCATGCATTAATAATTTGGGCCTTCTGAACCGATTTAGTATTGCCATCCATGGCTTCTCACACAAGTCTATTGAAATTGGCTCATTAGCTCAATGGAGTGCAACTCTTTGCACATTCTTTATTTTACCGGCTGCTTTGATGTCGGCTTTGGCTTTATGAAAATTTTTGCTTTTAGCCGGGAGCTTGCCGGCTGGTTTTATAGTGACCTTGGCTTGTCTGACAGCGTTAGCCAAAGCCTTGTTCTTGTTGGTGGGCTTGATGGCGGCCTTGGCTCGAGTGAGCGTTCCAGCGTGAACCGTATTAAGGCCTCTGGCTGTAGTTTTGATATGGCTGATATTTTTGTGTCTAGGTGTATAGCTAACCTGATGAGTGCTTGGGATTGAGCGTGTAACGGCTCCATTACCGCAATCCAGCTGGTAGGGCGGAGTACCCGCTGAGTTTGTGGACATGGTGTTGATGTTTCTGACTGGATCAAAGCTGGTCAGGTTGGCAAAACTTGCATCCATTTTTTGCATCATCAACTGATAGCGTTCTTTACTGGTCATGCCGCCCATGACCACACCGATCAAATGTTTACCGTTCTGATGCGCCGCGCCGATCAGGTTGAAACCGGAACCGCAGGTGAACCCTGTTTTCATGCCCTCGGCACCGGGATAGTTAGCTGTAAACTTGTTGATGCCTCGCAACTCTGTACCTTTAAAATTAAAGCTATGCGCAGCAAAGTAATGATAATACTCCGGAAAATTACGCTGTGCTTTCCATGCCAGAACGGCCATATCCCTGGGCGTGGTGACTTGCCAGTTATTGGGAAGGCCGGTCGCGTTCATGAAATGGGTATTGTACATGCCCAATGAGTGCGCTTTTGCGGTCATATCGGCGGCAAAGTTCTCTTCCGTGTCGGCCAGGTATTCGGCAAGAACCACAGACGCGTCATTCGCAGAACGGGTAATAATGGCCAAAATAGCATCTTCGACGGTCAAATGTTCGCCGCGTCTTAAGCCCAGCTTACTATTGGGTTGCTGTGCAGCATGAGTTGATGCGGTTAAGCTATCCTGCAATTGGATTTGACCCGCTTTCAATGCGTCGAACGTCATATACAGCGTCATTAATTTGGTTAAAGAGGCCGGATACCATGACTGAGTTGCTTCTACTTCATGTAAGACGTTGCCGTTATCTGCGTCGATAATGATGGCTGCATGACGGCCGTAACTGACCTCGGATACTGCAAGCAGCCAGACGGCGTTTAAGATAAGTAGCGTTAGTTTAACTTTAGTCATTTAAAACCGTTCTCAAAAAAAGAGATAATCAAAAGCACGTGTGTCGGCTTCATTTGGTTGGCCATGTTATCCGAGCAGCAGGTCAAGCCACATATCTCAAGGGTTAATATTCAGTACAACAGGATATGCGTGGCACCCAAGCGCATCCTATGCACGGTAAGATTCGAAGGCACTAATTATAAACTGCGATGATTGTAATGAATAATCGGATTTTAGTTTTTAGTGAGCAAGGGCATAGGGACGCGCAGAGGCAAAAAGCGCATTATTTATATAGATATTTGATATTAATGAGCTTCAGTGCGTTTTCAGTAACATCCACACACTAAAAATTTATGCAGGTATATGGCGGCTCTCCCTGGCAAACTCCCCAGAAGCTGCCGAATTCGCCTTCATTGCTGGGCTTCCAACTTTCTGAAAAGGCCTCGAAGACTACGCCGGACCAGCCTTTTTCAGCCAGTTTTTTGAATGTCGATTTAACGACTAGCACTTGGTTTTTCTTGCCGGCAACACTACACTGCTGCTGGGTACGTTTATTGATATCAGTCCCGCCTTCGGGTCCGTTCGGCCAGCCGAATTCAGTCAGAATCACTTCTTTGCCGGGATAAGTTCGGCGAATATCTTCAAGCCGGGCAATATGGAAATCAGCCGCTTTGTTTGCCGGAGTGCACGGAAAAACGCCGGAATGCTTGTTTTCCCACCAAGGAAAAATATTGGTTCCTATCCAATCGACTTGTGCGCCAAAATTGGTCTGGTGACAGGGCTTAGTGCGATTACACCATTCCCACCAGGTGTCTATGGTAGTGATCGGCTGGGATACGCCCGCTTCGCGCAGAGCGCTGATGCAACGGCTGATTTCGCCATCAAACGCATAATCGTGACGGGTCCTGACTTCGGAACCGCAGCTTAATTTGATAATGGTTTTGGGGAAGGCTTTAGCTACTTCAATACCTGCTGATATCGACCGCGAATTGACCGCGATATCATTATCCAGCCAGATGATCGCAATGACTTTAATATGCCGGGACTCGGCGGCGGCGAAAGTGTATTCCAGACCGTTCATGACTCCGTAAGTCATAATGCAACGGAATGGGGTGTCTTTGATTAATTTGTCCAGCAGTTGGTCAATTAGCTCTTTGGACGGATGCGCGCCGTAATCGGGATTGAGTTGGCCTACATAAGGGCTAAAGGCGGCGCATTGTAACGCGTCTTTCTTGGCAGGTTTTGCGGTTTGTTCACGCGCCGATGCGTTCTGGCAAACAACAAGCATCATGAAAATTACAATGAATGACAAAAACTGTTTCATAAGATCCTCGGCAGCAATAATTATATGGGCAGTTATTCCTGCAATTTATTTTTTATGACAAAAAACGGGATAACACAGCCTATCAGAACACACAAAATCAATACCGCCCAAGTTATTTGCTGCCAATCTACCGGATAAATATCGGCTTTGACCGGTTTGCTGATGCCGGGAATACTGGGTAAATCGACATCGCCGCCGTCGACTTTTAATTGCGCCTTCATGCCTTTTTCCATGTGCTGCGCCAATTCGCAATGCACAAGATAGGTTTTTTTCTGGCTGGGCACAATCAATGAAGCCTTTAACTCGCCCTGGCCGTAGAGTTCCAGGTGAAACATGCCCTGAGGGTATAAATAGCCCGGTAAGCCGTGAATCATTAATTGATGGCGTATCTGGTCATCATTGATGAAAGTGATGTTGATCCGGGAGCAGGGCTTAACATCCCATTGCTGGTTGTCGAAAGCGAACATTTTGCCGGGGAATTTCAAGGCGTGTTTCTGACCGGCACGGATGGTGATATTCACATCGCCCGAAATCTTCGGACAATCCTTGGGCAAATTGTCGCTATTGGCATTCATGATCATGCCTTTTTCATCCATCATCATGCTGCCGTAATGCATCATGGCCATGGTCTCATCGCCAAGCGCCGGGTGAGCATGCAAGCCCAGCATGATCAGGAGTGCCACTAAATATTTCATAGCTTTTGTTTCCGTTTATAAACCAGCGCCACAAAAATAATCAGTCCTAGGGCCAAACCGGCCGCCAAGCCGCTTATGATGATATGGACATAGTCGGGCGCAATTAATCCGGCTTCACCGAGTAACGGTGCAAAATCGCCTTCACCCCAGACTGCCTGTTTTTTGGCGTAGTAATCTTTGTTAAATACTTGATCGAGCAGGGCTTCGTGCATTTTCGGCATGCCTTGCCCGTCGAGCAAAGGCTTGTAGGCCAGGATTGCCATATTACCGCCCGGTTCCATGCCATCGGTGGTGGTGCCGGTCGGCACATGGTCATGAAACATCCACAGGCCGGGGCCGTAACTGTCCAGGCCGTTGTTGTTGGTGCGCAGGCGTAAATCAATCCGTTGCGCCGGGGCGATATCGAATACATCCCGCGTTACCTGTGTTGCTGCCGGTTGGTCAACGCCGTCTAAAGCCGTGATGGTGGCCTTATGTCCGTGGATATGTAACGCTACCAAAGAACGCTGGGCGTTAGCGACATGCAGTTTTATGTCTTCATTTCCATTAGCGACAACCACCGCGTCCCTTAATGTGTACGGGAATGAATGGCCGTTCAGCATGAAGTAATTTTCAAACGATTCGGTCATGTTGTATTCGCGACTCATCCGGTGTGCGATCAGCCTTGGGTCGTTCGCACCCTGGATGATTTGCGCCAGTTTTTTATCGATGGACTGGTAATATAAATCGTATTCCTGGCTGTAAGCTTTCTGCACAGCAACCGCTGGGTGGCGTACTTGTCCAGCGCCGATATTAAAGGTTTGCACCCAGTTATTCGGCTGGTTTTCTTCAACGATGAACATGCCGTTCAAGCCCATCATATAATGCTGGGCGGTTTGGACATGACAATGATAAAACATGGTTCCGGCATGCCGGGGCTGGATTTCATAGGTGTGGCTTTTTCCGGGGAACACCGGGTGTTCTTCCATGCCGTCATTGTCGTCACCGGCAGCGGTTAGCCATGCATGATCGACACCGTGAAGATGAATGGTATGCGGCAAATAATGGGTGTTTTCCAGCGTGACATAAACCTTGTCGCCCTGTTCAACCCGGATCACCGGCGATGGTGCACGCAGCAGGGGATTGGCGACTAGCGAGTTGAAGTTTTTAAGCGCCATGCCGCTGGATTTGGGCGCGAAAACCCAAAGCCCCGGCTGGATGCCCGGAGCGATATCGTAAGTGTTAATCAGAAAATCGCCGTCGGGACTTGCGCCGTTTAACTCGACGACTTCCAGCTTGATACGGATGATGTCGGGATCACCATCGCCATCCAGGTCATCGGTCATGGTTAAAGCATCCTGGGCCAGATGCGTCTGCATCAAGGTTTGCATCGATACGTTGTTGGCGCCTTTAACGGCAACGGCAATATCGTAAGGATTATCCGGCTCGCATGACAATGATTCATCGATTTTTACGCCATCGATAACTTGGGCCTGCCGCCATTCGGGATGTTCATTAGAGCAGGGCTTTTCTACCGAAGCGGTTTCCGCTGAGCGGTTAAAAACGGTTGCAGGCGGCGTAATATCGGCTTTTTGTGACAAGGTCGGGACAAAATAAGCGGCAATGGCGATTAATGCAGGTATTAAGAGCATTAATAAAAGGAGGTATCTTTTGGACATATAACGACAGAAAATTTCTACAAAGTGCAACTATTGTAAATGGCTGCCCGGTTAAAACCTAGGCGCATTTTAAATGCTATTAAGCCGACTTTGATGTAAAGAGCGATAATGAATAACAACGTTCCATGTGGTTAATCATCTTCCGGACATTCAAGGTTATTTATATCGCACCGTAGGGCATTAAACTTGCTATAATTCCGGCAAATTTTTTTAGCGATAATTTAAGTCTAAAAAGCGTCAATGTTTTTCAGTCTTTACTTATACAGATATTTACTTGGTGTCAAAGCATGTCTAATTCGAACTCGTACAATCCTGACCTTGATTGGACCCAAGTAAGGGAAACATCAAAAATGCTCATTTTATCGGCCATTCAAGTAGAAGACATGCTGAATGAATCTGATTTATCGGTCAATACGCTGACAGAGTCATTTACGTCCATTGTTGAACATATGCAGGCTATTAATGATCATCTGCTCGCTCTTGATTCTTGTGAAATAAGGGATGAAGCACTAACCTGCTGCTCGGAAACAACCGGCAGAATTCAGGCTTCCATTATTGCTTTCCAGTTTTATGACCGGATGCAGCAATGTTTGCAACATGTCACTTCAAATCTGAAGGGCTTGTCTGAATTAGTGCAAGATCCGGATCGTCTTTATAATCCGGCTGAATGGCGGGAATTCCAACATCAAATTCGTTCTCGATACACGATGGAATCTGAAAAACTGATGTTCGATGCAATTGTAAAAGGTAAGTCTGTAAATGAAGCATTGGCGATAAAAAATGCGCATCAAGAAGAAGATCAGTCCGACAATATAGAGCTTTTTTAATAAACGATGTCAATCAAACGATTAGTTATAATTTGTACGCTGCCATCTGTTCTTGCCGGTTGCGCTGAGTTCTATGGTTCACAGCCTCCCGCTCCAGTGTACGGTGGCCAACCTAAGACTCAAAAACCTTCAGTCGGCACACAAAGTAAAGCCAAGACACCTGACTCTTCGTCTAAAGAAATTGTTAAGACTCAGCCTCTTAAAGATTTCTCGGCAATAAGATCCGAGCCATTGGCTCCAGAGTTACCGCTTCCGGAACCGACGACACCCGTACCGACAGAGCCTGCTACATTAGAAGCGTTGGAACCGTCCTCGCCACCCCCGCCGCAGCCTTCGGAATTAACGCCGTTTGAACCAATAGGACCTACAGTTCCGTTGTCGCCCGTCGTAGGCGCCCTGGTTTCAGCGGCTAATCAAAATAGTAAAGGCGGTGATCTTGATTCTGCTGCTGCATCTATTGAGAGAGCCATCAGGATTGAACCAAGAAATGCGAACTTGTTTTATAAGTTGGCGTTGTTAAGGTTGCAACAGTCAAAGCCTCGTTTGGCGGAAGACTTGGCAAAAAAATCCGCGTTATTGGCCTCTACAGATAATACCTTGAAAAAACATTGCTGGTTGTTGATAGCCCACTCTAGGGAAATGCAACAGGATTTTGCCGGAGCAAAAGAAGCGCGGGCAAAGGCTGATAGTTTTTAATTTCGGTTTTTGCTTGAACTGTGATGAGCAATTTTTTCATAAAGAGAAATGATTGTTCAACAGGGCGAGAATGGTGCTAACCCATCAAGCTGAGGTGAGCACATTGTCTGCCGAAAATAAGCAACGGCCGTTGATTTATCTTTCACGAAATTAAACAACGGCCATGCCTGATCCGGTACCGCAAAGCAACGACGAGCTCTCATCGCATATAGAGAAACTTCTGGAGGCAGCTAATTCTGCGTCTCAGACGGTGGCGGCGCTACATGTCGCATTTATGGCGTTTGTTACCTATCTTGGCGTCATCGTCTGGGGCACAACACACGATGACCTGTTGCGCATCAGCCCGGTCAAGCTGCCGATTCTTGATGTGGAACTGCCGCTCACCACTTTTTACGGCTTCGTACCGTGGATGGTCGTCTTATTGCATTTCAACCTGCTGATGCAATTGGAGTTGCTCTCTTGCAAACTTTGGAATCTGGACAGCGACCTTCCTGATACCCCGGCCGGGCAACAAGTGCGCAACCGCTTGTTTATCTTTCCTTTTACTCATCTGATCGTAGGACGTTCCGAAGTCTGGCTGATTCGTTGGCTGCTGTCATTGGTAGTCGGTATCACTGTCATTGCTTTGCCCTTATTAATGCTGCTGGCTGCGCAAATCCGCTTCCTGCCGTTTCATGACGAAGCGATCACGTGGTCGCAACGCCTTGCGGTTTGGTTCGATGCAGCCATGCTGCTGACCTTGTGGCCGTTAATCGCCTCTCCCCAAGATCGGGCAAGGGAATGGTGGCGAAACTTTAGTTTTCAGCTGCTTGGTTATTGGCCTGCCTGGCTCCGGTATTTGAGCACCATCGGATGGAACCGATTAACGAAATTGATTCAGCGTCTCTGGCCGAATCTGTCCGCGCGTGAAATTGCTCATCGGCCCATGTTGCAACCTGGAATTGAACCGAAAGGTATGATTTTCCTGCTAGTTTCTGTGCCGGCGATAGTCTTGGTCAGTATCATCGCAGTGATACCCGGTAGCGTTACCGTACAGACTTATTATGCCCAAGAGAAAGAAAAATCAGAGGATAATCCCCGCTACTTCGAGAATTGGTTGATCCGCCGAGTGCCTGAGTCATGGCTGAGCGTTGCCGCTCATAAATATGATGTTGTTTCCTGTACCTCGCTAGCGGAAGCTGAAAAGTCGGAGGCGTCTATTCTTCAGGTAATGCTCGGTCCCTGCTCATTGTTCAATCTGGACTTTTTTCCACGCAACCTGAATCTCAGAGAAGCCAGACTGGTGCCCAAAGAGGTGTCTTTGTCGCTATTGACCCGTGCGATCGACCCTGATAAACAGGTGCGTGACGCTGCTTTCAAGGAATTCGACGGGCTCAATTTACAAAACCGCGACCTGCGTTTTGCCAATTTTTTTGGTGCGGTATTGCCCAAAGCTGATCTTCGCCATGTCCAGTTGCAGGGCGCGATCCTGTTAAAAGCGAAGCTACAGGGCGTGATCGGCTGGGACAAGACACAATTGCAGGGCGCAATTTTGGGGGGTACTCAACTACAGGGTGCGGGGCTGATCGAGGCGGATCTGCAAGGTGCGGATTTACGTGGGGCAAATCTACAGGGCGCCGCCCTGGGTTGGTCAGAACTTCAAAGTGCGGATCTACGCGGGGCGGATTTACAAGGTGCGGACCTGAACGGCGCAAAACTTCAGGCCGCGGACCTGCGCGGCGCAAAATTGCAGGGTGCGAATTTGCGCGAGACGAATTTTCAAGGAGCAAATTTGGTTTATGCGAAATTAGAGGGCTCGGACTTGGCTTTGGCAGGATTACAGGGTGCGGAACTACGCAAAGCGGAATTGCTGGGAGTTGACTGGGCACAAGCCAATCTTGATGGCGTATTTATTGCCGAAAGCTTGATGTCGGATTGGAACGAGAACCAACAACGCAAGCTGGAATCGACACTCAAGCAGATACTGGATAGTGAAAAATTCAGCGCATTCCAGACACGTATGAGTTTGATCTCCACGAAATTGCCGTCGGGAAAACCAGTCAGTCGAACAGGCTGCTACAGCGATAATTCAACCTTACTGGAATGCGAATACAATAATTTGTTGCACCTGGATCGGTATCGTACTGACGTGCTACGTCCTAAACTGATCGAATTGGCTTGCTCGGATCCAGCAATTGCGGCAGGTATTGCAAAGCGCGGCACTAACAAGTCCACGAGCAATGATCCCGATTTTGGTTTAGCAGCCGCCTTACTAAAAGCGCTGGACAGCCCAAATTCTTGCGTAGGTTTGACTGCATTATTCGAGCAAACTCGGCAAAAATTACGGGAAACAGCAGCAGAACAACAAAAATAAGCCAACCCTAAATATCTCTTGCTAGGCGTTAGCAAGAGATCTCTATAAGCCAAGCTGAAATTTCGGCGAATATACGCTCAGCTTGACGGCTCGTTGGATCCGCCGGAAAACACTGTTAATCAAAAGTTAGCTGAAAAATACAGCTATTATTCCAAATCAGTATTGATGCGTGATACTGTCTGCGTTCCGAATTATGATTATGACTTACTGTATTGTTAAGGTTTTAAAGATGGCCTGCGATTAGGCTGCCGGTATTTTTCAAATATGACAGGAGAAAAACTATGAACAAAATAGATGACATCAATATTGAAATACAGCATATCCAACAACAAATGCAGAGTTATTTGCAAACGCATTGGCGGCTGTTTCTAGCTGAAGGTGCGTTCTTCATTTTCCTTGGAATTTGCGCGATAGTTATACCCCAACTTTTTACGGTGGCGACAGTCATATTTTTAGGATGGCTTTTACTATTTGGCGGGATAGTTCATATTAGCCGGGCTTTTTTTGTGTCGAATATGCCCGGTTTCGGCTGGTGGTTATTTATGGGTTTTTTGCAGGCTATCATCGGCTATTTGTTTATCACCAAACCGGTTGCGGGTGCAATAACATTAACGATGTTATTGACGATATTCTTTGCTCTGGAAGGCGTTGCCAAAATTTCGCTGGCATTCATGATGCGGCCTTTGGCTAACTGGGGATTTATTCTGTTTAGTGGTATTACCGCATTGGTTTTTGCACTGGTCATCTGGATGAGTTGGGCTGAATCGGCGCATTGGCTGTTAGGCCTGTTGTTAGGCATTAATATGGTTTTTCTGGGTTGGTCGATGGTTCAAATTAGCTTGCATCATAAGGCAGAGTAGGCTGTTTGTTTATGAAACAAAAATATAATAAAAATCTGATCGTAAAAGTGCTGGTAGTCGGTGCAGTCATTGCCATTTTGAGCTATTTGTTTCATCCCGGCGTCGGGCAGTTCAGCATTATGCTCAACGGCGAACCGGTTTCGGGGCCGCTGGTTCGCTTTGCCGCTGCGCCTACATTTTTGTTGATCATGATTATTACCGGCGTACTGATGGTGCTGCTGTTTTTAGGCGTCGGTATATTTATGTTTTTGTTCGCCATGTCCTTTGCATTGATTGGGATCTTTATCATGGCGCCTTATTTCTGGCCGGTGCTTGCTATTATTTTATTGATGATTGCATTGATGGCAGTGGGTAACGGCAATAAAAATTGACTATGGTTTATTGCTGTACCCGCGGGCGTATGCTCACCCAGTTCCCATACAAGACTAAAAAAGGTCAGAGCACTTTTTTCTGGCTGAGGTTGGAGCATAGATAAAGTCGCCGTTTTCAGCGATTTCGTTTCCGGTGTTGGCAGACAGCTTTTCTTTTTCCATTTCCCATCGTTTTTTAAAATAGTCGAAAAACAGGTCGGCTATATTCCATTGATCTGATTCAAACGAAGCTTCGCTATTGAGCTTTAGCTCCGTTTCCCAATGCAGATAAGGCATTTTTGAAACCGGTTCGGTCAAATAGAAGCTGTTGTAAACTTCCATCTTTTTGGATTCGTTGCGGATAATAATAAACAGTGGAATGCAGGGTAAGCCATCATAGATAAAAACGCCCAATGAGCCTGTTATGGTCTCGTCTATACGGCTAATCACATCTTCCAATGAGACTTTAAATAATTTGGAATATTGATTGAATTCGTGAGTATTAAATCCTGTGGTTTCCGTTGCGCGTAATTCGCCGATTCGGCAATCGGCTTTTAAAATCAGCATTCTGAAATGAACGCCATTTTTTATCGCATTTTCCAGTTCCCGTGATTTGTTTTTGAAACGTGGATCGAAGGTAATGAGCCAATAGACATAATCTCCCGGCTTTAAGCCGTGCATGATCTGGCTGAAATCGAATTCTTTATTGGTGATTCCGGAAAATCCTCTTTTAACAGAATTCAATAGAATACTATCGACATACTTGGCGAGTGTTTCGCGTAAATTTATTTCGTATTCCCTGCTTTCTTCGGCGGCGATAAACCAGTGATGGAAATAACCGACCGAAACGATAACGGATACGAACAGACCAAATTCCGCAATGATTTTAAATAGCCATTGATATTCATGATAGGCAATATTGGCAGCCAGCTCATCAAAAAGCTTATGGACTGTAAATCCGCCGAAAATCAGCACTAGCGCTAAAAGCCATTTGAGTTTTCTGATGGTGGTCAACATGGGGTCTCCTATTACTGTAGGGTTAATCCGAAGTGTCTCCCTTAATATGCCGGTAATCCGGCAACAGCCATTGAATCTTAAAACAGCTGATGAGGATACCTTTCCGTTTGCGGTTTCTTTAGCGCATGTTCCGGGAGTCTTGGTCATTTATCGGCGTCATGTCATCGATGAATTCGATAACATCCGCGCGAACCGTGATCTTGGGCAGAGCGAATAAAATGAAATAAGTCGAGGTTTGTTCATGCATCACGTTGACAAGAGCTTGTGATTTTCCCTCGGAAACACCGGAAGATTGGTAGAGATGGGTGATTGCCTCTTCGTAACCTGGAGATTTTAGGCTGAAAAGTCCCAGAAAGCTAAACCCGACACTGTGACCCACGGCGTTAGCTTTTATGACTTTAAAATTCTTTTTCGATAAATTAACCGACGTAGTCGTTAATATCTGAGTTCCGCCAGGTGCAGGGAGCAGTCCGGATAACGCAGGGAGCGCCGGGATCGCGGCAGCGCAACCGGTAAGCAACCACAGAATGGGCAGTATTTTCAATAGTTTCGTCATAAACAATACCCCAAAATTACTTGTTGGTTATCATCGCTTGTAGTTTACAAACAATATAACTCCTTTGCACGAAGCGGAGAATTCATGTCTATCTCTAATAACATTATAAATCTGTGTTTAGAGTTGTCCTGTTTAATCAGGCCATTTCAGTCTAAACTAGATCTATGATAAAAAATAAGTAAATTATGTTCATTGTGTTTAACACTGAGCTTTCATTGATATTCAACATTTTGATTTATTAATATTAACTGATGTTACGCACGGGACCGTATTTCTCCCGTTTGCCGCGCCGAGCACCGGAGTTTTCGACGGGAATAGCCCGCAGGGGCGCTGCATGGATGCAGCGCGTTGTCAGAGGGCCAGGGATGGCCCTTCTGGCAACCCCCGTCGAAAGCGAGGAGCACAGGAAGCAAGCGGCAACCGGGTCGCCTTTTCTTTGGTTACTTTCTTTTGGCGATGCAAAAGAAAGTAACTCGCCCTCGGGTGCGACAAACCCGATCCAAATAGCCGTCGCGGTAGCGACACCTTAAGAATAAAAATATTAATGCAACCTAAAATTCCAATAACTGCGTAACATCAGATATTAATTGCATTCGATTTATTCAACAACGCCACCATGAGTTAAGCGCATATGAAATACCAAGATATGACCACTCCACCGGATTTGACATTAAGTTCCGGTACCGGGCCGCAGCAGGGGCGTATGCCTGTTTACGAAAACTACCTGCCGCCTTGCAATAATGCCTGTCCGGCCGGTGAAAATATTCAGGCCTGGTTGGATTTGGCTCAGGCAGGCCGCTATCAGGAAGCCTGGAATAGCTTACTGGAAAATAACCCGATGCCCGCCGTGCATGGCCGTGTTTGTTACCATCCTTGCGAGTCTGCCTGTAACCGTGTGGCTGTAGACGGTGCAGTCAGTATTCATGCCGTTGAACGCTTTTTAGGTGATTTGGCTTTTGAACAAGGCTGGATACCACAGATTATTGCTGAAAAATCCAACAAGCGAGTATTAGTGGTCGGGGCAGGGCCTAGCGGATTGTCGGCGGCTTATCATCTTGCACGCTTGGGCCATGAAGTTGAAATCAAGGACGCGGGGCCGGTAGCCGGAGGCATGATGCATTTCGGTATTCCATCTTACCGCTTGCCGCGCGAGGTGTTGGCGGCCGAGGTTAAACGTATTGAAGATATGGGCGTAAAGATCACGCTGAACCAAAAAGTTGAAGATTTAAAAGCGGAAAGAGAAGCGGGGGGCTTTGACGCGGTTTTTGTGGCTGTCGGCGCCCATATCGGACGCTCGATTGATATTCCCTTATACAGAGAAAGCGACACACGAGATGCGGTCACTTTTCTACACAACATCGGTTTGGGCAAACCGTCCAAAATCGGCAAGAGGGTCGCCGTTTATGGCGGCGGTAATACCGCAATGGATGCGGCGCGAACCGCCAAACGGCTGGGTGCGGAAACCATGGTCATTTACCGGCGCGACCGCAAAAACATGCCGGCGCATGATTTTGAAGCGGCCGAAGCAATGGAAGAAGGTGTGGTGTTTCACTGGTTGCGCTCCATCGTAGGTATTGATGGCAGCCACATTCAGGTTGAAATCATGTCCCTGGATGACAAGAGTCGTCCACAAGCCACAGGCGAGTTTGAAATCATTGAAGCCGATACCTTGATTTTGGCGCTTGGGCAAAATATCGATTCCGAGTTATTAAAAACCTTTCCGGAAATTGAAGCACAAAGCGACGGTGTGGTTCCCGTTAACGAAAACATGATGACCGCTGCAGAAGGCGTTTTTGCGGGAGGCGACATGGTTCCCAGTTTACGCACCGTTACCATTGCCACCGGACACGGTAAAAAAGCCGCGAGAAATATCGATGCCTATCTGCGCGGAACCCAATACCAGTATCCCGGCAAGAAACACATAGTCCTTCACGAAGAACTCAATCTTTGGTACAGCACCGATGCCGAGCAGTCCGAACAACCTACAATGTCGCCGCAAATACGCAACAAAAACTTCGACGAAGTGTTGGGCGGACTGACTCTTGATGAGGCAACTTACGAAGCCAGTCGTTGTTATTCCTGCGGTAATTGTTTCGAATGCGACGGTTGTTACGGCGCTTGCCCGGAAGGAGCCATTGTCAAGCTGGGTAAAGGAAAGTATTACGATGTGAATTATGCGCTTTGTACTGGCTGCACTGCCTGCACCTTGCAGTGTCCGACCGCTGCTATCCATATGATTGATAAATAAGCGTCAGCTGACAGGAAACTTACCATGACCAAACAAGTGACTATCGACGGCGGCGAAGCAGCCGCCTATGTTGCGTACAGAACCAATGAAGTCTGTGCGATATACCCTATTACTCCGTCTTCCTCGATGGCCGAGTTTTGCGACCAATGGACGACGGAACATAAAACAAACCTTTGGGGCGGCATTCCGACTATAGCCGAAATGCAAAGCGAAGGCGGCGCTGCCGGAGCTTTGCACGGTGCTCTGCAAACCGGCGCTTTAGCTACAACTTTCACGGCGTCCCAGGGATTGTTGCTGATGATTCCCAACATGTACAAAATCGCCGGCGAGCTGACCTCGACCGTCATTCATGTCGCCGCACGTTCGTTGGCGACGCAAGGCCTGTCGATTTTCGGCGACCATCAGGATGTGATGAGCGTGCGCATGACCGGTTTTGCGTTGCTGGCCTCCTGTAATGTCCAGGAAGCCCATGATATGGCCCTGATCGCTCAGGCCACGACCTTGAAAGCGCGGATTCCGTTTTTACATTTCTTTGACGGATTTAGGACTTCGCACGAAATCAATAAGATCTTCCTGCTGGAAGACGAGCAAATCAGGGCCATGATCGACGATGTGCTGGTCTTTGCACACCGGGATCGGGCGTTAAATCCCGATAAGCCGATGATGAGGGGAACAGCGCAAAACCCGGACACTTATTTCCAGTCCCGCGAAAGCTCGAATATCTATTATGAACGCACTGTTGAGGTATTTGACGAGGTATTAAAACAGTTCGAACAAGTGACAGGCCGCAGTTATAAACCGTTTGAATATCTCGGATCGGAAACGGCCGAACGCATTATCATCATGATGGGTTCCGGTGTTGAAACGGCGGTAACTACCGCAGAAAAACTTAATCAGAAAGGCGAGAACGTCGGTGTGCTGAACGTGCGTCTGTACCGTCCATTTAGCACGAAGAACTTTCTGGCGGCGCTGCCTGAATCGGTGCGCCACATTGCGGTGTTGGACAGAACCAAAGAGCCCGGCAGTAGCGGCGAACCGCTGTACAAAGATGTCATCACCGAGTTGAGTCAGGCTTTTGCCCACGGCCAACTCCTTACCATGCCGCGTATTATCGGCGGCCGTTACGGCCTGTCCAGCAAGGAGTTTACGCCATCAATGGTGGCGAGGATCTACCAGGAACTGCAAGCCGAACAGCCGAAAAACGGTTTTACTATTGGCATCATCGACGATGTGACTTTTACCAGTCTGGCAGTTACGGAACATATGGATATAGAGTCGGACAACGTCGTGCGGGCGATGTTTTACGGACTGGGTTCCGATGGTACGGTCGGCGCCAATAAAAATAGCATCAAAATTATCGGTAGCGAACCGCAATATTTTGCGCAAGGGTATTTTGTTTATGATTCGAAAAAAGCCGGATCGCAAACCATATCGCATTTGCGTTTCGGCCCGGAACCCATTAAAGCGCCTTACCTGATTGAATCGGCCAACTTCATCGCCTGTCACGACTTTAACTTTATCGAAACCACCGACATGCTGGAGCGTGCCAAACAAGGTGCAACCTTCCTGCTAAACAGCCCGTTCGATGCCGAGCAAATTTGGCGGCATTTACCTGCGCGCGTGCAAAAACAATTGATTGACAAAGACATCCAGTTTTATGTGATCGATGCAGTCAAAGTCGCACGGCAAACCGGCATGGGCAGACGCATTAACACGGTGATGCAGACCTGTTTCTTTGCTTTGTCGGGCGTTATGCCCAAAGATGAAGCCATCAAGAAAATCAAGCAATACGCCGAAAAAACCTACGCCCGCAAAGGCCCTGAAGTCGTACAACAGAACTTTGAAGCGATAGACCAGTCATTGGCGCATTTGGAAAAAGTAACGCTGCCGACAGCAATCACCGCGCTTGCCGATATCGGCGCCGGAAAATTTGCAGGCGCACCGCGTTTTGTTCAGGAAGTGACCGCACAAATGATCGCAGGGAAGGGGGATTGGATTCCGATCAGCTTCCTGCCGGTCGACGGCACCTATCCAACCGGCACCACGCAATGGGAAAAACGCAATATCGCCCAGGATATTCCTATTTGGGAGTCCAACCTGTGCATTCAATGCGGCAATTGTTCAGCCGTTTGCCCCCATGCGGCCATCCGCGCCAAGTTCTACACAAAAGACCTTTTGGAGCAAGCACCGGAAGGCTTTAAAACAGCCAATGTCACTTCGCGCGGCTTTCCCGACACCCGCTACACATTGCAAGTTTTCCCGGAAGATTGCACCGGCTGTAATTTGTGCGTAAAAGCTTGCCCGGCCGTGTCGGAAAAAGACGCAAGCATCAAAGCCATTAACATGACACCCAAGGCTGAACACCTTGAAGTCGAGAAAAGGTCCGTGGCTTTCTTTGAAAGTTTGCCTTACAACGACCGCGCCCGCGTCGATTTTTCAAATATTCGCGGCGTGCAATTTCTGGAACCGCTGTTCGAGTTCTCAAGCGCTTGTTCAGGCTGCGGCGAAACGCCTTACTTGAAAATGATCAGCCAGTTATTCGGCGACCGTATCCTGGCGGCTAATGCGACCGGCTGCTCCTCTATTTATGGCGGCAACTTGCCCACCACGCCTTGGTCAAAAAATGCGGAAGGAAAAGGCCCCGCCTGGTCCAACTCGTTATTCGAAGATAATGCGGAATTCGGTTATGGCTACAGGCTGACGACCGATCAACATGTCACGATGGCGCGACGGCTGTTGACTGAATTAAAAGATGACTTGGATGCAACGCTGGTTGAGGAAATACTTGATGCGCCCCAAAGCAAAGAAAGCGATATCCGCAAACAACGGGCCAGGGTTGTGCAATTACGTGAGCAACTGGATGCACTGGGTAACCACAAGGCCGCAGAATTATTGTCGATCATCGATCATTTTGTGCGCCGCAGTATTTGGATTATCGGCGGTGACGGCTGGGCGTATGACATAGACTACGGCGGCATCGACCAGGTGTTGTCAACCGGATCGGATATCAACATCTTGGTTATGGACACTGAAGTTTATTCCAACACCGGCGGTCAGGCTTCCAAGTCCACGCCTACAGGTGCGGTCGCCAAATTCGCCTCGGGCGGTAAAGTAACGGCAAAAAAAGACTTGGCGCTGCAAGCCATCGCCTACGGCAACGTTTATGTCGCCAGAATTGCGCTGGGTGCGAGTCCGCAACAGGCGCTGCAAGCCTTCCGCGAAGCCGAAGCCTACAATGGTCCGTCTTTGATTATTGCTTACAGCCCCTGCATAGCACACGGTATAAACCTGGAAAACGGGTTGGAACAACAGGAAATGGCCGTTAAATCAGGCTACTGGCCTCTTTATCGTTACAATCCGACCTTGCGCGGCGAAAGCAAAAACCCGTTTTTGTTGGATTCTCTACGGCCGACCATTCCGCTGAGAGAGTATGCCTACAATGAAACACGCTATAGCAGTTTAAGGCGTACGAATCTGGAACAAGCCGACAAGCTGATGGATTTTGCGCAGAAGGTAGTCGATCAAAAATGGGCGCTTTATGAGGAAATGGCCACGCGTGATGAGCATGAGTTTTTGCCGGATACTCGGATATCTAGAAAATTATAAAGATAGGGTTAGGCCGACAGCAGGCTGAAATCCTGGATTTAGATGAGCCAAGCCTCAATCGCAGCAAACAGAGGATGTTTAAGCGTCTGTTTGCTGTGTGCTTGAAAATGTTTAATGCTGCATTGCGGATGATATTCTTTAATCTGCCGTGGTCGGGCAAAGGTATTCTGATGATTAAAAAGCCAGGTTGATTGTGAGGTCCCCGGTCTTGTTAAGCTATTAAAATAGCATACACCGCGCAATCTATAGGGCTACGGGGTTTATTTTATTGACTCCGGCTTAAATGTAATCGGTTACACTATTATAATTTAATGGATTATCGCCTCACATGGCTAATTTTAACACCCACTTATCCATGGCCTTGGTGATCAGTACAGGAGCCGCTATAGCTGCCGTTAATGTCAATCTGGTTACCAATGCTGATATGGCGTGGCTTATTTTTTTGGGTACATTGGGCGGGCTATTGCCGGATATCGATTCGACCAACTCAAGACCGGCAAAAATGTTGTTTTTCGTATTGGCTTTAATCGGCACGGCGGCGGCAATAGATACATTTAAAAACAGCTATCAGCCTTATCCTCTCTTGCTCATCATAGCGAGCACTTACCTATCTATTCGTTACGTAATGCTTGCTTTATTTAATAGGCTTACCGTTCATCGCGGTGTATTTCATTCGATTCTGGCCGCTCTATTTTTTGCCCTGCTGATGACCTGCATTAGTTATCATTTTATGCATCAGGATATTTTGCATGCATGGGTAAGCGGCATTTTTATTGCTATGGGTTTCATTGTTCATTTGCTACTTGATGAGATATATAGCGTTGATTTATCGAACACAAAAATGAAAAAATCTTTTGGCACCGCGCTGAAATTATTTAGCTGCAACAGCATCGGATCCTCCGTTTTAATGGCTATCTGTACGCTCATGCTGTACTGGATGACGCCGTCACATCAGCCATTAGCTGCGGTGTTTAAGGGATTTCAAATTGAATCGCTATTTAAAAACAATGGCAGTCATCCTAAGACTATAGCGTGTTGAGCATGAATGATGTTCGGTGAAGATTACTCTGCTGTACGTTGGGCTAAGCAGCTTGCCTGATCTACCCCTGAGTTCATCATTGCTTATTTTCTGTCTGAATGATTTTTCCGGTTTTTGAGTCACATAGCACTGAAACATCAGGGCCTGAGTGCGGAGTTATTTCAATTTGAAGCACAAAAACACCATTCTGCCGGTATTCTCGTAACTGATTAATCGTTCCAGGATGCAACAGAAGTGCCTCTTTTTCACAGATGGGAATATCAACCTTATTATTAGGCAATGCATAGCGGTTGGGATCATTTGCGCCAGCATTGGCAAACTGAAACGAGTTCGCTAACACCATCAAGGAAAAACTAAATATAAAAAAGTGTAAATTTCTTATTAACATGTTTTTTAATCTCCATTTATTGTATTCAATATTCACTGGATGCTTGTATCTTTCCAGGCTGATAGCGACCTTCTTGCATTTAAAGGTATCACCATTAGGCAATCCACTGTAATCGCGCAAGCTATTATTGGAGTTATGCTTTGACAAAGAAATGGGAGGCCCTTATCTATTCATCGCCGCATACCTGAAAGGCAAATGCTTGGCTTGCCAGAAATGTGTTGTGACATACTCTTCAAGGTCGATGGCGCTTAAATCTTGCCGGCTGGCGGAACCGTCTTCAAGAGCTTTAGCGAGCACACGTGTTGCCACGCGTAGGCTGACTTTTTTTAGATCAGCTACCGGCGGATAAATCAGACCGGCGTCAAGGGCGTTTTCAGCTATATAATCGGCCAACGCATAAGCCGATTCCAGTACCATTGCATCGCTGATTCGGGTGCATTCGCCGATCACAGCCGCAAAACCCAGCCCCGGAAAAATAAAAGCATTATTACCTTGGCCTATCGGATAGCGCGTGCTTTGATATTCAACGTCCGCGAAAGGACTGCCGGTGGCAACGATGGCCCGTCCCTGTGTCCACTCGAAAATGTCTATGGGTGTTGCCTCGCAATTGGCAGTAGGGTTAGATAACGGAAGGATTATGGGGTGAGAATGATTGTTAGCCATGGTTTTAATTATCGGCTCGTTGAACAACCCGGCAATGCCGGAAAGACCGATTAAAACACTGGGTTTGGCGTATGTCACAACGTCCATCAAAGTAGGAGCCTGATCCTTGCCAATAGCCCAGTCCTGATAACTTTCCTTGCTTTGCGCCAACGGCAATTTGTAGGCGTCGGTCGTTATGCCATCAACTACCAGACCATGTCCGTCTATGACGAATATTTGTTGTCGTGCTTGCTCCTCAGTGAGACCCGCTCGCATCATGCCTTCTTTAATGATGCTGGCAACACCAATGCCCCCGGCGCCTGCGCCTGCGATAACGACTGTTTGATCGGCGAGTGTTTCGCCATTTCTACGGCAAGCTGAAATCAAGCCGGCCAATGCCATAGCACCGGTGCCTTGAATATCGTCGTTGAAACAAGGCATTTGATCTCGATATCTTGCCAACACGTCGAATGCAACGTTTTTGGCGAAGTCTTCAAATTGAATGATGGCTTGCGGCCATTTCTTTCTAACCGCACATACGAATTTGTCGACCAATTCAAAATAGATAGTGTCTTGCAAACGTTTTTCACGTATTCCCAAGTATTGGGGATTGTTGAGTAACTCGGTTCGATTGGTGCCGACATCCAAATTGACTGGCAAGGTTTGAAAAGGACACATTCCTCCGCCTGCCGTGTAGAGCGCAAGTTTACCTATGCAAATGTCCAGGCCACCCATGCCTTGATCGCCGATACCGAGAATGGCGGAGGCATCCGTTACCACGATCAGTCGAATGTCGTGCAGCGGGTAGTTGTCCAGAATAGTGTCGACACGATCGATATTGTCAACCGATAACGTTAAACCTCGTGCTGTCGTATAGATAGCGCTGAATTGCTGGATGGCCAAACCAATAGTCGGTGTGTAGACTATCGGCACCATTTCTTCCAAATGTCTTTCCAGCAGGGCGTAATACAAAACCTCTGAACGCTCTTGAACAGCTCTGAGAAACTGATATTTTGAAATATCGTTCTGTAGTTTTTGATAGTTCAAATACAGTCGATTGACTTGATGTTCAAGTTCAGTGACTTGTGGTGGCAACAAGCCTTCAAGTCCAAGTTCGATACGCTCTTGCGCAGTAAATGCAGTGCCTTTATTGGTCGCGGATAGCTTTAGTAAGGTAAAGCCACGAATTGAAACCTCCAAATAAGGATTACCGTCGCTATCAACCCTGTAATCGAAATAGTCGCTTAACTTTGTCATTGAGGTTCCTTAATTATGCTTAAGCATTAACTCTGCGTAGATGACTGGATTGTTGTCTTCAGCGTCAGGTACAAGATTGTAGCCTACAATTTTAACTTGACCTCAAAATATCACGCATATAAACCTGTAAATACCGTCTTGAAAGTTAATCTTAAATGGCATAGTTAGCTTGGCGAGGTTGGCAAGTTTTCAATACCAAAACACAAATGAACTAGCTTGACTATGGCGGTATCGAGCGCAAACATCTTCATTTTGCCGCACTCATGCAGGCATTGCTACAGTGCTTTGATAGAGGATTATGTTGAGTACCGACACTAAAAATGGTAAGTGAGGGGAAAGCTTTTATTTAAATGCCTGCTTTGGGTGGTTTTTAGTAAATTTTGAAACTGATTGTTATCCGTGTTTACTGTAGAAAAGCAATGTAATCGCTATTCCTATCTTCATCTAATCTTAATTAATCCAATAGGTTTTTTTTCATCTTATTTATGTAATCTTTACGAGGTTTTTCCGGCTTATGCTTAACTGAAAGCAATCAGAATAGGAGTTTAGCCAACTCCACTGCTATTCTGACTTTGAACTATTTTCGACCTCTCAAATTTACAGTACCTGAAAGTCTGTCCTATTGGGAAATCTCAATGTAATAGGGTACAAGACGGATTCTGTTGAGATGTTGTATGCCATTAAGTGCCTAAGAGTTTAAAAAAATAACGATTCTTGTGCCAGTTATAAAACGTTAAACAATAATATTTACACGCCACCGACTAAAGTCTAACCATAAATTATGGTGGCGTTTATTTGAATTCACGCTAAATAGAATGTTTATTATTAAAATTTTAAGTAAGAGAAAATAATATGAAAAAACTAATAAAATTTGCAATGATTGCTTTGGCTTACAGCATGGTTACGGCTTGCGCAACTAATTCAGATGTTGAAAACCTACAGGCGCAAGTTAATGATTTGGATGCTTCTGTTAAACAAGCATCGGCTGATGCAGTCAGCGCACAAACCATATGCGCGGACGCAACTGAAAAGTCTATCGCCGCAAAAAACGCAGCTGATAGAGCCGCTCGCTTTTCTCGAAAAGCCAATGCCAAATTGGGTAAGAAACTCAGAAAATCAATGATAAAGTAAACTTTTTTGCGTTAAATAAGAAGTAGTCACCTGAAGCGAGGAGTCCATGCATGAATACACAGACTCTCGCTTCAGGTGACTACTTGACTCCTGTCTTGCACCAACCGTAAGTATTTTATGGTCCTTGTTCCAAACGCTGGCACTAAGCCATTAATACAAATCCGTCAGCCGTCAATCTTTATTTGACGTTGTTATCCGTGCTATTGTTGTAGATTGAAATGTTACTGAATTTAGGTTTACTATTTCCGGACTCAGTCCAGTAAGATGTGACAACTCCCGGTTTGCCAACGTTATTGAGAATGTTGTTATATACGGTGATATTACTTGCAGTGCCTCCGAGTTCCCCGCCAATCATGATACCGTCATCCTCCGCATATTTTGAGTCAGAGACAGTATTGTCATAAATCTCAATATTATCAGCAGTTGTTTCCCATGCGTCCACGTAAATGCCCACCCTGAGCATATTGTAAATTTTATTGCCGAAAATCTTGCCATTGCTCGGGCTTACCTTGGCATCTATCCCTTCCATATTGCCGTCGTGAACACTATTATGGCTTACGGTGAAGTTATTCGTGGAATATATAGAGATGCTTTCCTGCGACGCACCAGTATTAGCCTGTACGACCTCATTTCCGTCAATCGTTATGGTGTCACAGTATTCCGTATATATACCTGAGTAATAGGTGCTGTAGGTGTAGTTATTGAGAATTCGTATATTAGTTGAATGTGCTATGTACACGCCAAACCCTGGGGAATTGACAAAACGTATGCCAGAAACTTGTATATAGCTGCGGTTAGATATATCAAAGGCTCCTCTCCAATCCCCGTTTCTGAGAGACCCTGAAGCGTCGATGGTTACCGTTTCACCTGGATATGCACCGTAAGCGATGAAACCATTTGAAGCGTTGCCTGAGTTTTTGGGAGCGACCCGTTCTTTGTAAGTGCCTGCCCGAATGTTTACAGCATCACCTGCAATGAGCGTATTCGCCGCTTTGGTTATCGTTCGCCAGGGCGCTGATAATGTGCCGGGGTTTGTATCACTACCGTTCGTAGCGACGTAGTAAGTGCCGGCATTGGCAACAGGTACGAAAAAAATAGAGAAAACCAGGGTACCTAGCAAACTTTTAAAATTGCTAGGTGCTCTGGGTATTAAAGTACTAACTTTGAAGTGCTTGTCGATTGGTGATTGCAAGTTGCTTGATAGTAATGCTTGATAATTGCTTTTCCTGTGAGCATTGGATGAAGCTAAGCTCACGTGATCAGTTTGTAATAACGGATTGTGTGCCGAAACCAAGTCATGCATATTTGATCCGGATTTTTGATGCAAGCTAAAAGCCGCTGCTGAAAAGCTGGATAAAGCTGAAAATGAAGCTACCAATTTATTCGATTTATTCATAATATTACCTCTAATATATTAAGATCATTAAGAGATATTCAATGTCACTTAATGTATGTTATTGAATTATGTGTAAAATTATAAAGATCGTGAAATATTTTTCATTTCACTCATGCAAAGGGTTCTACAGATTATGTTATCGTTAAATGCGGCGTCCTTAATAAAGCGGTGTTAAGCAAATTTCATGATCCACAATAAATAAGACTTTTTCTGAAAATAAAAAACTCTCAACAACACAACCTTATTTATGGAAGCGCTGATTAAATCCTTCGACAGGCTCAGGACGAACGGTAAGTTGTTGATTCCGTTCGTGGTGAACTTGTCGAACCATGAGAGGAATCGATTTATTCAGCGCTTCCCTATGTAACCCACTTAAATTCTATCGGCCAATTATTAACGTTTACTTACGCTGAATATGAATCTCAGGTCAAAAGCCGTTTCAATTAAATTAACCTACTAGTAGTCAGTCATGATGAAGTACAAGGATAAAGCCGAGCCAGCTTCCGTCGTGCCTCTTGGGTGGTAAAGCGCCAATTGACGGGGGTAGCCTTCACATTACGCTCGCGGACATTAGCTTCAACTT
>Ga0208757_100055_pt1 | contig 96347 bp, 85 predicted proteins | sample LakWasMe97_LOW12_2_FD_183917 | JGI IMG/M metagenome (GOLD analysis project Ga0208757, IMG submission 183917) | Freshwater sediment methanotrophic microbial communities from Lake Washington under simulated oxygen tension - Sediment Metagenome... | ecosystem: Environmental > Aquatic > Freshwater >... | reverse complement strand
AAAGCAACGGCCCAGCAATTTTTAGGCAAAGTTGTGTAGATACTTATGCCGCAGGAGAGGGAGTCAATCTGCTTTGTAACTCATTGTATTTATAATGCAGAAAAGTTGTGTAGATAGCTATGCGCTCTGGAGTGGGAATGCAGGATAGACGCTCCAGCGTCTCGGAATCTGTGCTGGTCGAGGTGTTTTTTGTCGGCAAGGCGGTGTTTCGCAACGCTGGAGCGTTGCGCACTGCATTCCCACGCCGGAGCGTGGGAACGATTATCAACCCCGCTCCTCGTAAAACATGGGGCACAAAGAAGACAAGGTCAAACTTCGCATCCTTCGTGTCTTCGTGGTGAATTTTTGATCGTTCCCACGCTCCGGCGTGGGAATGCAGGATAGACGCTCCAGCGTCTCGGAATCTGTGCTGGTCGAGGTGTTTTTTTGTCGGCAAGGCGGTGTTTCGCAACGCTGGAGCGTTGCATACTGCGTTCCCACGCCGGAGCGTGGGAACGATCATCAACCCTGCTCCTCGTAAAACATGGGGCACAAAGAAGACAAGGTCAAACTTCGCGTCCTTCGTGTCTTCGTGGTGAATTTTAAGATTTTTTTGTTAGCTACTTATCCCTGAGATTTACATGACAGTTCGCATTAGCCAAGCTCTGATTTATGCCCTATTAATCGCGCAACTGGCCGGTTGCACGGTAGGTCCGGACTATGTCCGCCCCGAAGCCAATATTTCCAATGAGTTCAAGGAAAGCAAAGGCTGGAAACAGGCCCAGCCCCGCGACAATGTACTGACCGGCAAATGGTGGGAAATTTTTAACGATACCCGGCTTAATAAATTGGAAGAACAGGTCGCCGCCGCCAACCAGTCGATTATCCAGGCCGAAGCGCAATACCGCCAAGCCCAGCATCTGGTGCAATCGGCGCAATCCGGTTTTTTTCCGATACTCAATCTGACCGGCACGACTAACCGTTTCCGCGCCGCCAGCGGCCAAAGCGTGGCGGTGTCCGGGGTCAGGAACCTGTTCGGCGCAGCCGGGGCAATTGCCTGGGAGCCGGATTTATGGGGCAGCGTCAGCCGCCAGGTTGAAGCCAACACCGGCAGCGCCCAGGCTAGCGCCGCCACCTTGCAGGCGTTGCGGCTGTCCAGCGAAGCGGCATTGGCCGACGATTACTTTCAGTTAAAGGCCTTGGATGCGCAAAAAGCGCTGCTCGATGAAACCGTGGCTGCTTACAGCAGAACCCTGCAAATCATCAACAACCGTTATGCGGTCGGCATGGTCGCCAAGAGCGATGTGAAGCAGGCCGAAACCCAGCTGGAATCGGTGCGCGCCCAAGCCATCAATCTCGGCGTGCAGAGGGCGAAACTGGAACATGCGATTGCGGTATTGATCGGCAAGACCCCGGCGGAATTGTCGTTGGCTCCTGCGCCGCTGGATGTGCAGCCGCCGCCGATTCCGCTCAGCCTGCCGTCGGAGCTGTTGGAGAGGCGTCCCGACATTGCCGCCGCCGAACGCAAAATCGCCGCCGCCAATGCCCAGATCGGCGTGGCCAAGGCGGCTTATTATCCAAGTCTGAACTTAGCGGTCACCAACGGTTTTCAAACGTCTACGTTAGATAACCTGTTCAAGGCGGCCAGCCGCTATTGGGCGTTGGGTCCGGCCGGTGCGGCGTTGACGGTATTCGACGGCGGCGCCAAAAACGCCCAGTACAAGCAAGCCATCGACGGTTTCGATGCCAGTGTCGCCGCTTACCGGCAAACGGTGCTGACCGGCTTTCAGGAAGTGGAAGATAATCTGGCCGCCTTGCGGATACTGGACGAAGAAAAGCAGGCGCAGGATAAAGCCGTCGCCGCCGCCGACCAGGCGCTGGCCTTAACCGTCAATCAGTACAAGGCGGGAACCGTCAGTTACTTGAATGTGATGACCGCGCAAACCGCGGCCTTGTCCAACCGGCAGACCGCCGTGCAACTGCATAGCGATAGAATGTCAGCCTCGGTGCAGTTGGTCAAAGCCTTGGGCGGCGGCTGGAATGTGGCGATGCTGCCGAGCCCCGATCAAGGGGGCGGCGAAGTCAAGTGGACGGATTATTTGATATTTCCGGTGGATTGATTTGTCTCGTTCCCGCGCAGCATGTGGGAACGAGGAAAACTCGTAGGCCGGAATAAGACCATCCAAGCGTGTAGCGCGAGGTGGCGTTTCCGGCGAGTTTGGGTGGTGTTTGCCGGAAACGCCTGTTCTCGCTGTCGCTCGAACCGGCTTATTCCGGCCTACGGGGCTGCAAATTTCTAACGTTCAGGGCAATTAAACGAAACCTTGAGCGTTTAAAGTCTTATGCAGCCAGTTTATAAGCCCGCATATGAATATGCAGACATGCAGATATTTTTGAGTACAGCGTTTACAATACCGCTCTCCCAAGAGCGGACGCTTTTTTCATAGAGTATCTCTTCCAAAAAATGATGCACTTGGCATTCACCCCGTTTATCTGAGATTAACCCATAAGGCCGCCTAATGCTCCGATCCGAATCTTTTTGGAACGACCTGCGTATTTTTGCCCAACAGCATAGCCAATACGGCCTGCTTCTTACCTTTGCCCTGATCATTGCCGCTTCGCTATGGCGCTGGCGGCCGCAAGATCGCAAACCTGTTACCGCCACTTTGCTGTTTTTTATGGTCGCGCTTTGCGGTCTTGCTCTCAGCGGGGTGCTGGCTGCGCTGGATATTAAAGCGCCGGCAAAAGGATTGCACGGGGTAAGCGAGTTTGCCGGCGGCATGGCGGGGATTCGGCTGTTCGGCTTGTTTTTGTTCCGTCTGATTTTGCCGTTATGCCGAGTCAGTCTGGTGCGCATCCTTGAAGACTTGGCCGAGCTCGCCGGCTACTGCGCCTGGATGATCGTACACCTGCATGCGGCAGGACTCGATTTGTCCGGCATCATTACCACCTCGGCGGTGATGACCGCGGTGCTGGCTTTTTCGATGCAAGATACGTTGGGCAATATCCTGGGCGGTTTGGCCCTACAGTTGGATAATTCGGTCAAGGTTGACGATTGGATTAAAGTCGATGACGTCAATGGCCGCGTTGCCGACATCCGCTGGCGATATACGGCGATCGAAACACGCAACTGGGAAACCATTATTATCCCGAACAGCTTGTTGATGAAGGGTAAGTTTTCGGTAATCGGACGCCGTAGCGGCCAGCCGTTGCAATGGCGGCGCTGGATATATTTTGATGTCGGTTACGAACATTTTGCCGGACAAGTTATCGACATTGCCCAAAGCGCCGTCCGTAATGGACACATCGCCAATGTTGCCGATACTCCGCAGGCTAATTGCCTGCTTATGGACTTCAACCCCAGCGCGGCGCGGTACGCTTTACGCTATTGGTTAACCGATATTGAATACGACGATTTCACCGATTCGGCAGTGCGCAGCCGGGTCTATGCGGCGTTGCAGCGGGCCGGAATACAACTGCCGTATCCGCAATATCATGTCCATTTGACCAATAAAGATGATAAATACGAACAGAACAAGCGCTTGCGCCGCATCAAAGAGCGGATGAGCGCTTTGCAACGGGTGGAATTATTCAACACCCTGCACGACGATGAACTGGCCGAAATTGCCGAACAACTGGTTTACACGCCCTTCGTGCAAGGCGATATCATGATGCGTCAAGGTGCGAGCGCGCATTGGCTTTATATTCTTATCAGCGGCGTTGCCGATGTATTCCTGGAATTGCCGGATGGCGGGCGCAGGCGGCTCGATTCAATTCACGGCGGCAGTTTTCTGGGCGAGATGGGCTTGATGACCGGTGATCCCCGCAGCGCCACCGTCATTGCCCAATCCGAAGTTTTGGCTTACCGATTGGACAAGGAGTCGTTTCAAAAAATCATGGATAAACGCCCCGAGCTTGCCGTGGAAATCAGCAAGATTTTGGCGAGCCGCCGTTTTAGTATCGACAACCTGCAACAACAGCTGGATAGCGAATCCGTTGCGCAACTCATGGCGCAGCAACAAAACAGTTTTCTTGAACAGATTCGCGGTTTTTTTGGGCTTGAGAGCCTTGGCAAGTCATTTAGCTGATGATCCTGGCCGATTAATGTTGCGGCAAGCGCAGAGCAATCGTTTTGGTTGCTGGTTTTAGATTGGGTAGCACCACGGATTGGGCGTTGCTCCAGTCGAGATAATCGGTGGAATCGAAAGCTCGCTCTTCTGTTTCGTTTGCGAATTGCTGGGTAGTTTTAAGTCGTTTGCTCATAAATAATGCGCTCTTTTCTATGCATGTCCCGGTTTGTGGGCTGTTTTCTTGCTGCCACACTTGTTGAGCCGGATATGGTTGTCCATGCTCTTATGACTTTATAAAGCAAAGAGTTAAGAAAAATACTCTTTTGCTACCAAATAGTGCTGACAGGATACTGAGCAATCAACTTATCCGATGTCAGAATAGTCAAGCCATGTTCTATTGCTTGGCATACCAGCATTTTATCGAAAGGATCCCGGTGATGGTTAGGCAGATGGCTCAAATGATAAACAGACTTGTCGTCGAGCGATAGCATTTCAATGACATGCTGGCTGCATAGCTGGTTGATAAAATATTCCGGTTCACTGGGCAAAGGCAGTTTTCCCCGCTGATGTTTTACAACGATTTCCCATGCGGAAACGCTGCTTAGATAAACCGGATTATTGGTGTTTTGAAACAGCATTTTTGCTTGGTTGCTTAATTCCGGCGCGTCTGTTGCCAGCCATAAGAAAGCGCAGGTATCCAGCAGGATTTTCACTTATTTTCCCTCGAAGGCATCGAGGACTTCATCCGGTAACGGGTCAAAGAAACTGTCCGGCATTTGGAAAATCTCTTTCGCCAAACCAATAGGGCGCTGTTTTGGCAAGGACTCAGCCTCGTGTTTTAAACCCAAGCGGAAATAATGTATCAGGTCATATACTTCGACTAATTTGTCGTTGGGGATTTGCTTGATCTCATCGATAATTTGTTCTTGTAGCATGATGGCCTCTCATTTCTTAGTTTCATAGGGTGCGTACATGTACCATATTTCAAACATCATGCGAGTTCGATAAAGATACGCGATGCGTACAAGGCTTTAAAAAGGTAAGTCAGGTTCGATTTAATTTTTTAACCAGATAGTTGCCAACAGAAGCACAAATACCAACTATCAATTCAGCATCTTCAAATTCTGGATTACGGCCTTCTTGGAGATGGCGTCCATGTTCCGAAGCGTAACCCCATGCTTTTTCTACAGCAACATTAAGAGGTTGTGGAATCATGGTTTTATGACGTTCCATGATTTTACCTAAAGTCAGTGTGCGCTCACCTGTGATTTCACGTGCGACACATTCTAATGAAGCCATCGCATGTTGAATCGCACCCGTGGTATCTGCTGAAGGTCGACGAGATAAATCTATAATCGCCTCATGAAGCTCTTTACTTGCTGTTGAATATTGATCGTTTGATTCCAATTGTTCTTTTGCCGATTTCATGCTTTTTTCAAAAGCTTCAGCACCACGCACTTCAAGCAAGCCTTCCACAAATTTCCATCCAATACCTCTTTCTAAAAAATATTCGTTAATTTCATTTTGGAAAACATGTGCTTTTTGATAATTACGCTTAGCCAAGTAATCATAAAGCTGTTCGATAATGTCATAGACTTTGTACCATTTGCAATCTTGAAGTAAATATCTAATTTCATTATCAATGTTTGGATATTCAGACCAATTGTTTGAGTCTGGACTTTCCTTAAGAACCCGACAAATAATTTGTCTTAAATCGGTTGGCCTCAAATCACAACCATTTTCAGTTACATCAATGATAAAGCCCCTTAGTCCGTTCGGCGCATCTTCTCTGACAGTAATTTCAATTTCTTCAACCTGTGTAAAACCATGTCGTTTAGAGAATATTTCCACATTCTTACTCCACAAAAACTATGATATTTTTAAGCGTCGTATATTACGCTCAATCAGCCTCAACTATACGCTATTGCGTTACCTCGTATGGCACTCTCAATCAATAAACCCAACTCGTACGCCGAATGCAACAAAGCTCAAGCTCCATTTCTCATCCAAACCCCGTCATAAAACAGCCTATCAAACCCACTCCGACTTAATCCCATTCCCCTCGCACCATTCCTCGGCCAGACGCTTCAGTTCTTTCTGCTCGAATGCATACCAGGCATCGCTTAAACCCGTGCGTTCATGCACAGCATCCTTAAACTGACGAAACGGTTTGCGGCGGTTAAGCGCCTCTTGGAGTCTACCCGCCTCTTTCGTATCGCCGAGGCTGTCAACGAAGTCTTCCATGATTTGGAAGGAGTCATGGGGGGCTAAGGGATCGATCAGGCGATAACGCGGGCTGTCTTCCAGATCTTCCGGTAGGTCGCCTTCGTCAAGGCCTTCGGTGCTGAGCAGGATGTTGCCGGTTTCGGTGTCCAGGTAAAAGCCGCCTTCTATCATGTCGAAGCGTGTAGTCAAGGCATCGGTAATATCGTCGAGTTTGATTTTTAGGGAAGTCATAGGGCTCCATCTTTTTCAATTTGAATGTTGCTAAATTTTGGCTAAATGGGCAGATAGGTGGAAGCCGCTTTAACAGCGGTTTTTAAGATCAAACCGATGGGTGACGCTCAACATATTCCAGGGCCGCTTTCGCTAACAGGCCGGAACGGGTGTCTCCAAAACGGATTGCAGCTTGGTCGATAGCGGTCAAAACCCGCTCCGGCAGGGTAATATTTACACGTTTGGCTTTGCCGGACAGCTTGGACAAATCCACTTCCACAACGGCCCAAATCCAGCCTGCAAACTCGGGGTCTGCTTGATGCTTGGCAATGGACGAGGCTTCTGGAATAGGCTCGCCGTCCTCGATAACCGATTCCATCCACAATTCGATAGCTTCTTTGGCGTTGACGATTGCCTCGTCCAAGCTATCACCTGCCGAAAAGCAGCCCGGTAGGTCGGGTACAACGACTCCATACGCGTGAGTTTCATCGCCTGATTCAATTGCAATCGGGTATCTCATTTCAAATCCGCCTGTTTCAATAGTTTGTTCACCGGTCCGATCTTAATTTTCAAGCCCGTTTTGACTTCCCCTCTCCCTTTGGAGAGGGCTTTGCATTGCTTAATCGCTCTAGCGCAACACATGAAAAACAAGCGCTTTCCTATTTCTCCAAATAAGTATAAGACATCAACCCCGCAAGCAACTCCTGTTCATATTCCTGCCGTTGCAGCTCGCTAAGATCGCTGTTAGCCAGTTTTTCCCTATAGGCGGTTTTCAAATCTTCGCTGTTGATATGCACATAATCGAGCAATTCAGAGACGTGTTCGCCTTCATGCAGGTCATTAAAATGGTAGCCCTGATCATTAAGCGCGATGTTGATCGAATGCGTGTCGCCAAACAGGTTGTGCATGTCGCCCAATATTTCCTGGTACGCGCCGACCATGAAAAAGCCGATCAGGTACGGCTTTTTGCTGTCGATTTCATGCACCGGCAAGGTTTTTTCTATGTTTTGCCCGTCGATATATTGGTCGATGCGGCCGTCGGAATCGCAGGTTAAATCCTGGATAACGGCGCGGTGCCTGGGCTGTTCGTCCAGCCGGTGGATCGGCATGATCGGGAAGATTTGGTCGATGCCCCAAATGTCGGGCATGGACTGGAACAGCGAGAAATTGCAAAACACCTTGTCGGCCAATTTTTCGTCCAGCTCTTGCAATATCGCGGCTTCGCTTTGATTATTGGGATTGAGCTTATTCTGAAGCTGGCGGCACAGCAGCGCATAATTATTTTCCGCTTCGGCCAGTCCGGTAATGCTCAGTTTGTCCTGGGTAAAGCGGGCTCGGGCTTCCGCTAAATCGAATTGCGCATCGTGATAATGCTCGACCAGGTTGCCGGGTTCCGGCAAGGCTTGCAGTTCGGCGTGGTTGGCGTAAACCGATTCAATATCGGTCACGTTGGTGATCAATACCGCATGATGCGCGGTCAGCGCGCGGCCCGATTCGGTGATGATGTCGGGCTGCGGCACCTGTTTTTCGGCGCAAATATCGGCAAAACTGCGTACGATATTTTGGGCGTATTCATCGAGGCTATAGTTGATCGACGATTCGCGCCGCGAATGGCTGCCGTCGTAATCCACGCCCAGCCCGCCGCCGGCATCGACGATTTTTACATTAGCGCCCAGACGATGCAGCTCGACGTAAAACTGCCCGGCTTCTTTCAGCGCTACTTTGATGTCGTGAATGTTGGCGATTTGCGAGCCCATGTGAAAGTGCATCAGTTTCAAGGTGTCCAGCAAACCGGCTTGCTTAAGGCGCTCGATTAATTGCAGCACTTCAGGGGCATGAAGACCGAATTTGGATTTTTCGCCGCCGCTGTTTTGCCATTTCCCGGCGCTGATGCTGGACAGCCGGATCCTGACGCCCAATTGCGGTTTGATGTTAAGGCGCGCCGCTTCCTCAATGATCAGTTCCAGTTCCAGCGGCTTTTCAATGACCAGATACAGATTCAGCCCCATTTTCAGGCCGATCAGCGCCAGACGGATGTAAGCGCGGTCCTTGTAGCCGTTGCAGACCACCACGCCGTTATTGGACAGCGCCATTATCGCCAGCAATTCCGGCTTGCTGCCCGCTTCGAGGCCGATGTTGTCGGCCGCCAGAATGCCTTCGACTACCTTGCGTTGCTGATTGACCTTGATCGGATACACCGGCGTGTAGCTGCCCTGATAATCGTTATTGGCGCAGGCTTTTTGGAAAGCATTGGATAGCTGGGTAACGCGGTCTTTTAAAATATCGGTAAAACGCACCAGCACCGGCAGGGACAGTTTTTTGTCGTTTAGCGATTGGGCGATTTCGTATAAATCCAACACCACGTCTTTATCGGAACTGGGTTTTACGCTGACATGCCCGGCGGCGTTGATCGAAAAATAGCCTTGTCCCCAACTGTCTATCGCGTAGGTTTGGGCGGATTGCTGGGTTGTCCAGGTTTTGCTTAGTTTTAAATTCACTGTTTATTTCCTTTCTTAATAAATGTCTTGGTTTTTCTGAGACCAAAACTCAGTTAATCCAATTTTCAAGTGCAAGACCCTCCACACGTTCGAATTCCCGCGCATTATTGGTTACCAGAGTGGCCGACAGACTCAGCGCATGGGCGGCAATTAAGGTGTCCAATGGGCCTATTGGCGTACCTTTGGATTCCAGTTGAAGCCGAATATCACCATAACAGGCGGTCGCTTCAGTATCGAAAGGCAGGCATTCGAATTGATACAAAAAGTATTCAAGCTTAATTCGATTCGCTTCTTTCTTGACGCTTTTTGCGATACCGTATTTCAACTCGGCCAAGGTCAGCGAGGAAATAACCACTTGCTCATAAGCCAAGCCATCGATTTTTGCGAGAATATTTTCATAACCGATTCTGCGATTTAATAAATAAATGCAGATATGGGTATCCAGCATAAAAATCATTCAAAATCTCGCGAGTCACTTTCGAGAGGTTGATTTCTTTCCAAGGCTACTGTTTCGTCCACGCTGTCCAGCAGGCTTAACAACTGTTTGGCGGAGTGCTTTAAAGGTAATAATAAAATACCTTCACCGACGTGCTTAATCGTGACTTCGGTGCCCTCAAAACGAAATGATTTAGGCAATCTGACCGCTTGGCTTTGGCCGTTCTGAAATAACTTTGCTGTTTGCATGATGGGCTCCCGATGAATATATACTGGATATAGATTGTATGGCATTCAAGATGAACGGGCTACTGTTAAACGCATGCTCCTGTCCCCGGTATGCCATTGAATCAAACGAGAAAGTAAATGCCCGCGGCCAGCCATGTCAGCAACAGTAGCAGCCAAGGAAGCCAGTGCTGTCGATAAACCATGATCAATTGTGTTTCAGGATCATCCGGCTCTATCGATTGCTGTTTTTGAGTTGATAATTTCTTGAGCCTTCTGTTCAAGTCCCTGGCTTTTTCTTTTTGCTGTTTTTTATAGAGATCAATGCCTTTTTGAATGCCTTGAGCAATCAGCCGGGTTTGCTCTTTGGTTTGAGCGGGACGCTGAGTTCCTCGGGCTATTTTCAACGCGTCTTCCTGAGTCTGCTGCGATGGCTTTTGATAACTGTTTTTGGTCATGATGGTTTTTGAGAATGAATGCTTCGCTAAATTATACTGCGTACGGTCGCGGATGAGGGTAATCAAGTTACTCATGTCGCTGTTCAACGCGAAACCCAGACAGCATAAATTTAATGGGACAATAGAACACATTTTTATTACAGAACTGATGTTACGTATGCTCATAATAAAAAACGTAGTCCACGAAAAACACGAAAATAGTTAAAACACATCAGAACGTTGACAGGCAGGCCTGCTTCTTGCCCAACGCCAGGCCAGGGACTATCGGAATGACGACACATCCCGTAAATACGTGTGTAACACGAAGTTTCACCTCCCTGTGCCTGGGTTCCGGCATAACCCACAGGGATGTGGGGAATGCAGATATTGCAGGAGCAAATATCTGTCCCTGCCAGAACGACGGCATCCCACAGACCTGGGTGTATGACTTAAGGAGCTTGTCTTGGGAGTCTGTGAATGAATGCCGGGTATGACGCCGTCAGCGAGAAACCTACAGCGGATGTTTTTTTCGTGCCTTTCGTGCTTTTCGTGGACAATGCGTAAGATCAGTTACAGAAGTAAGCACAACGCTATAAAAGCAAAGGACAACATGATAACGGGCGAACTTGGCAAAGCGGTTTAATGAAGCGCGTTGAAAAGCCGGAAGCGGGGCAAGTTGCTAATCAACCACTTCACATTCATGTAACTTGATTCCGTCATAATGAAACACGGCGCTGCGGCCAATAGCCGCAATCCGTTGTGCCGTGGCTTGCCAAATCTAATATAATGCCCGAATCTTTATTTTTCCAGGAACCTATACCATGAACCCAACCGAATGGTTTACCGAGCAACACGCAGACGCCGGCTCGGCCTTTTCGTTAAAAATTAAACAAAAGCTGCACGAGGAGCAATCCGAGTTTCAACACCTTGAAATCTATGAAACCGAAACCTTCGGTAATTTGATGATAATCGACGGTTGTACGATGGTATCGACCCGCGACAACTTCTTTTATCATGAAATGATGAGCCATCCGGCGTTATTCACTCACTCCGATCCAAAAAGGGTGTGGATTATCGGCGGCGGCGACTGCGGCACGTTAAGAGAGGTGTTAAAACATCCATCGGTAGAACAAGCCGTGCAGATTGACATCGACGAGCGGGTCACGCGGCTGGCGGAAATTTATTTCCCCGAATTATGCGAATCCAACAGCGACCCCAGGGCCGACTTGAAATTTATCGACGGCATTAAATGGGTAAAAGACGCCGAGCCGAATTCGGTGGATATTATCATCGTCGACAGCACCGACCCGGTCGGCCCGGCGTTAGGCTTGTTCAGCGAAGAGTTTTACCGCGACTGTTTTGCCTGTCTGTCTGAAAACGGCATGGTCGTACAGCAAAGCGAGTCGGCGCTGTATCACTTGAAATTGATCGGCGAAATGCGCGACGCGATGAGCAATGCCGGTTTGAACCATTTGCAGACCTTGTTCTTTCCGCAATGTTTGTATCCTTCCGGCTGGTGGAGCGCAACGATTGCAAGCAAAGGCGATCTGGGCAAGTTCAGGGAAGCGGATAGCGCGAACAAGCCGTTCGACACGACTTACTACAACGTCGATATACACAAAGCAGCTTTGGCTCAGCCCGAGTTTGTTAAAAAAGCGTTTAATTTATAGTTATTAATTGATGTTACGCACTGTCCACGAAAAGCACGAAAGACACGAAAAAATAGAGCGCCTGATGTTTCCCGGTTTACGGCATACATCTTTCCAATCTTGACGATGGGCTTTACTCATTGTTCCTGTATCTGGTTTTTTTCGTGCTTTTTGTGCCTTTCGTGGACTACGCTTTTTTATTAGGTACATGCGTAACATCAGTTATTAATTAATCACGAAGATACGAAGGACACGAAGTTTTTTACTTTGCTTTTCTCCGTGTTCTTCGTGCCTTCGTGGTAATGCTTTTATAGATTACCCGATCACCCCTCCAATATGAGATTGCGATAATGTTTGATCCTAAATCCCTTGACGATATTGCCAACCGTTTGGCTGGCGCGATACCTCCGGGCTTGAACAGCCTGAAAGACGATCTTGAAAAAAGTTTCCATGCCATTTTACAGGGCGCGTTAAGCAAACTGGATTTGGTGACCCGCGAAGAGTTCGAAGTGCAGAAGTTGGTGTTGGCAAAAACCCGCTCGAAACTCGAAGACCTGGAAAAACGCGTCGCCGAGATGGAACAACAGCTGTTAAGCAAAGAAGACAGGTAGTCTGTCGGAACGCGCATGTCCTCCTTAGCGGTTGTTTACAGTCGCGGCCGCTCCGGCATAGAAGCGCCCTTGGTGACCGTTGAGGTTCACGTTGCCAACGGCCTGCCTGCGCTCAGTATTGTCGGCCTGCCGGAAACGGCGGTTAAAGAAAGCAAGGATCGGGTGCGGGGCGCGATATTAAACTCCAAGTTTGAGTTTCCTATGCAGCGCATCACCATCAATCTGGCACCCGCCGATTTACCCAAAGAAGGCGGACGTTTCGATTTGGCGATTGCGTTGGGGATACTGGCCGCATCCGGGCAGATTCCGAGCGCTCATCTTCATCATTACGAATGCGTCGGCGAACTGTCGCTGGGCGGTGAGCTGCGGGCCATCAACGGCGTTTTGCCGATTGCGATACAAGCCCGGAATAATCACCGAAAACTGATCCTGCCCAAGGAAAACACCGCCGAAGCGGCGCTGGTCAAGGATATTGAAATCATTCCGGCCATGCATTTACTGGAAGTCTGCGCCCATTTGAGCGGGCAACGCCTGATACAGGCTGAGTTTCAGCAGGAAGAGCCGGTCATACCGGCTACCGATATAGATTTTGCCGATGTCCATGGCCAATATCACGTTAAACGGGCTTTCGAGATTGCAGCAGCCGGTGCGCATAACCTGATCATGCTAGGCCCGCCCGGCACCGGCAAGTCGATGATTGCCTCCCGTTTGCCGACCATCCTGCCGCAGTTGACCGAGCAACAAGCACAGGAGACCGCGGCGATTGCATCGATCAGCGATCAGGGGCTAGACGTTGCCAACTGGCTCAAGCCTCCGTACCGTGCGCCTCATCATACCGCATCAGCTGCGGCGTTGGTCGGCGGCGGAAGCAATCCAAGACCCGGCGAAATATCGCTGGCACATAACGGAACTTTATTTCTCGATGAGTTGCCGGAATTCGACCGCAAAGTTTTGGAAGTATTAAGAGAGCCGCTGGAAACCGGCCATATCACCATTTCCCGCGCCGCAAGGCAGGTCGATTTCCCGGCGCGCTTTCAGCTGATTGCTGCGATGAATCCGTGCCCTTGCGGCTTTCTTGGCGATGCTTCGGGCCGTTGCCATTGCACGTCCGAGCAAGTGATACGCTATCGTGCCAGAGTCTCCGGCCCGTTGCTGGATCGTATCGACATGCATCTGGAAGTGCCCAGAATCTCGCATGAAGTGTTGCGTAAAGGTTCGCCGGACGGCGAAGAAAGCAGCGCGCAAATCCGGGCCCGTGTCGTTGCGGCCCGCAACTTGGCCGTAGCGCGCAGCGGCAAGGCCAATTCGGCGTTGACGGCCAAGGAAGTTAAACAGCTGTGCGTGCTGTCCGAACCCAGCCACCTGATTTTAGAGCAGGCGATGGACAAATTCGGTTTGTCGAATCGGGCTTATCACCGGATTTTGAAATTGGCGCGAACCATTGCCGACCTTGCCCAATCGGAAGCTATAGAAACTTCGCATTTAAGCGAAGCGATTAGCTATCGTAAGCTGGATCGTAAGGTTTGACCGTAACTATAAAATATACATCAATATTTGAAACATGAAGGAGAAGTAAATCCTGACAAGGTGTAAATAAGGACTTTATAGGGTCCATTATGGACTCCATGATGTACAAAAAATACAACTTATTGGGAATAATATGCTTACTTACGCAATCTGGAATAACAAAGGCGGTACTGGAAAGACCAGTTTAACCATTCCAAATGGTCTGCCGTTACGCAGAAAAACATTCAACGTCGCGAATTCTTGTTATCGACATGTGTCCGCAAGCTAATCTATCCGAGCTAATGCTCGGGGGGCAGTCAAACAATGGTTCTAAACAACTACTTGAACGGCAGGGCTTAACTCCACGATGCAGTATTGGCGGCTACTTCGATTCACGACTTACTACACCGTTCTCCCCTCCACCGAAAATCGACACAGCCAGCTATATCACTGTCCCCAACGAGTACAACAGCAACGTACCTAAAAACATTAACCTAGTCTGCGGTGATCCATTGCTAGAGCTGCAAGCAATGGCAATGAACTCGCTGGCAAACACTAACTTGCCTGTAACAAATGCGTGGCTAGGTGTAATCGACTGGCTACGAAATTTTACGGATGCGGTGGTAAATGATTATGACATCGTGTTCATAGACACAAATCCAAGCTTCTCAATGTACACTCAGATTGCTTTATCTTCGGCAGATAAAGTAGTGCTGCCTGTAATGGCGGATGACTCATCTAGGCGAGCGATTCAGAATGCCTTTTCATTGATTTATGGAGTCAAACTGCCGTCAGATGTCTATGCACAGTACACCTTCGCGGCAAAACTTACTGATGCAAAAAGAAAATTGCCAAAGATTCATTTAATTTTAAAAAACCGTCTCACCCAGTACATGGGTTCAGCTTCTGCTTATGCCGCCGTACTCACTGGCATTGATAGTGATCTGACGGCACTTATTAAATCCTATCCCGAATACTTCACTTTTTCGGAGCCTAATGATGGCATCGTTGAAATTCGTGACTTTGGCACAACTGGCGTAGTTGCATTCTCTCGCGGATGCCCGTTCTCTACAATGGCAACCGGAAAGTTGGACATCAGTGGACACCGAGTTCAAGTAAAGCCGGAATATCGCGACCAAGCCTTGGAAGCGATTGATAAGCTCGTATCGAAAATATACCAATGAAAAAGTTCGCCTTTGTAAACGAAGCCGCTGAACGGGAATATAAAGACCTGCCCGACAAGATTCAGGATGAATTCGGCAAAGATTTAAGGCGAATCCAAATTGGTGAAGCACCGAAATTATCGATTACCCATCTGGACAGTGTAGGAGCCGGTGTTATTGAGTTGAGAATAAACGGTAGCCCGGCTTTTCGATGTATCTATGTGGCTAAATATCAGGATACAGTAGTTGTGTTGCATACCTTTGCTAAAACCACCAACGGCGTTGACCGGCATGCCGTAAAGGTTGCCGAACAACGTCTAAAAGAGTTGCTGACAGAAATTAAGAAAATTCACTGAGTCGTTTTTGCTGTTATATCCACAGTGGCTTTTTGTAATGACGACATCGTCCAGCTTACTTGAAAGCCAAGCTTATCAAGCATGTCGAACAGCGCATCAATGGTGAATTTTTCAATTTTTGCATTCACCAGATCGGATATACGTGATTGTTTGACCCCAAGCTGTTCAGCTGCCTGTGCTTGTGTCCATTGTTTGCTTTCGATTAAGCGGCTCAGCATGATGGACAAATCCATTTTCATGACCATTTTGCTCGCGGTTTCTTCGTAGTGATTAACATGAAACGGGCTGTCGTAAAATTTTAATGCCATAATAGAAGTCCTGCGAAGAGTACGATTTCAAAAGCATATTATATATAATTTTAGATAATTAAGCTTTGGTTATTCGCAGTCCGGCAGCCCAACCTTAAAATTATTGGTCTCGTTCCCGGACAGGTCGTGAGAGCGAATCAAAGCGGCAAATATACAAAGTATTTTCATTTTTTAACCCATCAATGTCCAAACTAAACCCCCAACAACAAGCCGCCGTTAAAGCGATAGATCATCCCTTATTGGTGCTGGCCGGAGCGGGCAGCGGCAAGACGCGGGTGATTACCGAAAAAATCGCCTACTTGGTCAAGCAAGGCCTGCCTGCGCGGCATATTGCGGCGGTGACCTTCACCAACAAAGCCGCGCGGGAAATGAAAAGCCGGGTGTCCAAATTGCTCGATGACAAGCAACAGCGCGGTCTGCGGGTCTCGACCTTCCATTCTCTGGGGCTGGACATATTGCGGGCGGAAGCCAAGACGCTGGGCTACAAAGCCGGAATCACGCTGTTCGACGAGCAGGACAAGCACACCCTGCTGCGCAACCTGATCAGCCACGGCGCGAAAGATTGCGACATCGATAACGTCGATCAGTATGCCCGGCAAATCGGCCAATGGAAAAACGCCTTCGTCACGCCGGAGCAATCCTTGACCATAGCGACAGCCAACGAATACCCGGCGGCGCATCTTTACGTAGATTACACCCGCAGTTTAAAAGCCTACAATGCGGTCGATTTCGACGACCTGATTCTGCTGCCGGTGCTGCTGTTCCAACAACATCCGGCCATCCTGGAAAAGTGGCAAAACAAGATCCGCTATCTGCTGGTCGACGAATATCAGGACACCAACATCACCCAATACCAGTTGGTGCGCCTGATCGCCGGTAATTTGGGCCGGTTTACCGTGGTCGGCGACGACGACCAGTCCATTTACGCCTGGCGCGGCGCGCAGCCGGAAAATCTGGCGCAATTGCAAAAAGACTACGCCCGTCTGCAAGTCATCAAGCTGGAGCAAAATTACCGCTCCACCGGGCGCATCCTGAAAGTCGCCAACCAGCTGATCGCCAACAATCCCCATGCTTTCGAAAAACGCCTGTGGAGCGAGCTGGGCTACGGCGATCCGTTGCGGGTCTTGAGCCATAAAGACGAGCAGATCGAAGCCCAGCAGATCGTGTCCGAGATCATCCACCATAAATTCAAGACCGGCAGCAATTATCAGGACTATGCGATTTTATATCGCGGCAACCATCAGTCCCGCTTGTTCGAAAAAGGCTTAAGGGAAAACAACATCCCATATTTCATCAGCGGCAGCACCTCGTTTTTCGCCTATTCGGAAATCAAGGACATCCTCGGCTACCTGCGCTTGTTTGTTAATCAGGATGACGACGCGGCGTTTTTGCGCGTCATCAATACGCCCAAACGCGAAATCGGCCCGAGCACCCTGGAAAAGCTCGGCGCTTATGCCAACGAACGCCATATCAGCCTGTTTGCGGCCAGCACCGAATTCGGCCTGAGCCAAAGATTGTCCGAAAAAGCCATGCACCGGCTGACAAAATTCCGCGACTGGGTCATCGATACCGCCGACCGCATCGCGCGGGGAGATACCTTTACCGTCATCGAACAATTCATCGACCAGATCGGTTATGCGCAGCATTTGCAGGAAGAGAGCAAAACCAAGGACTCCGCCGACCGCAAGCTAAAGAATGTCTACGAACTGATCGAATGGCTGAAACGCATCGCCGACAAGGAAACCGACGGTCAAAAACCGCTGGCGGAAATCGTCTCTAAAATCATGCTGATGGATATAATGGAACGTAATCAGGAAGAAGAGGTTAGCGACCAGGTCAGCCTGATGACCCTGCATGCGGCCAAGGGACTGGAATTTCCGCATGTGTTTTTGATCGGCATCGAAGAAAACATCCTGCCCCATCAAAACAGCATCGAAACCGATAACATAGAAGAAGAGCGCCGCCTCGCTTACGTCGGCATTACCCGCGCCCAGCGCACCTGCACGTTCAGCTACTGCACCCATCGCAAGCGCTACGGCGAAATCGCCGAATGCGAACCCAGCCGGTTTTTAAGCGAATTGCCCGCCGATGATCTGGAATGGGTCAACAAAAAACAGCTGGACCCGGAAGTCATCAAAGAGCGCGGTAAAGCGAGTTTGGCGCACTTGAAAACAATGTTGTCGTAATTGCCGGGTCGATCGGTTAGAATACACGCTACGCGCCCGTAGCTCAGCTGGATAGAGTACAGCCCTCCGAAGGCTGTGGTCGGACGTTCGAATCGTCTCGGGCGCGCCATTTGCTTCACTTCCCAATGCGCATTTCTGGTTTTGTGCCATAGATGTGCCGCGTTTTAACATCATTTAGCGTCCAATAAATGATGATCCCATTGGGGCTAATCAGTTACATCTTCTTCATTTTTGATGCATAACAACAGCGGCAAATAGCTTAGCGCTACCAGACTCAGGCAATGTCTGCCTGATGGTTTGAGCGATGCTCTGGAATTAAATGCAACTCGCATTATTATCGATCCTTCTTGTTGTAAAGCGGCCCCCTATCTAGCCAAAATGACTACACTACAGTATTCATTTTCTTCTTGAATTACATACAAATGGGCGGTTCATGCCGGATATGCCCCTTAAGATAAGGCCCAGAAGCCATGCCGGCTGCGGACTCAGGATTGCAGCAGAGCCTATGTGGAGACGGCATAAAGTCGGTTCAGTATAATTGCCGTTGTAGTTTTTTGCCGGAAGCACCCTTATAACCGGTTACATGGGCTGACAAAGTACCGCTTTTATGCGGGATTAAACGTTTATTTATGCATACAAGACTAAAATATCTATTACGGCTAGGCGCTTGGGCTTTGATTGTCGCCGAATCGACGGCGTCATTTGCCCGAACTGATAATTCAGGCGTCGATGCGGAAACTGTCGCTCTCGATGACATGGTGGTGGTCGGCAAGCGCGCCAGCCTGGCCACGGCGCAAGAGATCAAGCGCGACAAGATGGAAATCGTCGATTCGGTGGTCGCTGACGACATCAACAAACTTCCCGACATTAACGTCACCGACGCACTGTCCCGCATCACCGGCGTACAGATTCTTCGCGACCGCGGCGAGGGAGCGGGCGTGGCGATTCGCGGCCTCACCCAGATGGAAACGTTGTTGAACGGACGGGAGGTCTTTACCGCCGGTTCGGGGCGCACCCTCGATTTCGCCGACATCCCTTCCGAAATGCTGGCCGGCATTGATGTTTACAAAACCTCATCGGCCAAGCACATCGAAGGCGGCGTCGGCGGCACGATTGATTTACGGACGCATCGGCCTTTTGACTTTGACGGCCGTCAGTTGTTAGGTTCCGCACGGGTAATCCACGGCGATCTGGTGGACAAAGAAGAACCGCAATTTTCTACCTTGCTGAGCGACCGCTGGAAAACGGAAAGCTTCGGCGAATTCGGCGCGCTGGTGAATTTTGCTTATCAGCGGCGCGCCTGGCGGGAAGATCAAAAAGGCACCGGAAATCCCATTGCCCGCAGCAACATTATTCCCGGACAGTCGGTCATCGTGCCCAACGGCACCTCGGAAACGACCAGTCTAGGTCATCGCGAACGCACCGCCGGCAGCCTGGCATTGCAATGGCGGCCGGCGGACGCGCTTGAGCTCTATGCCGAAGGCAACTACGCGGAGTTCAAGACCCTTCAGGATTCCTACCAGATTAACGTCACGCCGTCTTCGAGCTTTGTCGCCGGTAGCCCAAGGCTGTTTCCGGGCACCAACGACCTGCAAAGCATCAGCTGGACCAATGCCCCGCTTTCCATTCTCAGCTTTGCCCGCGACACGGTGGACAGGACCCGGCAGGCGGCAGTCGGCGGCAAATGGAACAAAGACGCGTTAACGATCAAGACCGATCTGAGTTACACCAAAAGCTTTAACAACCTGTTTTTCTCAGGCCCGGTATTTAGCGGCAGGGCTGCGCAATTTAACCAGGATCTGTCCGGCCAGGTTCCGACGACCAGCGTTAGCGGCACCGATTTGCTCAACCCGGCCAATTTCCAATACGCGAGCATGGCTTACCGCACTCGACCGTTTAACGGCGAATTGTCGACCGCCCAGCTTGACGGCGATTACGAACTATCCGGCGGCTTCATCAAATCGGTGTCCGCCGGTTTCCGTTACGCCAAGCGCAGAGCGGGCAATGCACCGGGCCTGATTTTTGCCGACGCGGCGGTGACCGGTATTGCGGCGGCCGACAAGCCCGATTACATCGCCGCCAAGCCGGTCGGTAACTTTCTGGACGGCGAAGCCGGCAGCATCGGCAGCTACATGGGCGGCAACCTGGATTTTGCCCGCGACGCGACCGCATTGCGCAATGCTTTCGGCATTACCGCGCCGATTCCCGCCTCTGGCAGCCCATTGGGCGTTTGGGGGATCAGCGAGGAAACCCAAGCCGGTTACTTGATGAGCAAATTCGAAGCGACCGGTTTTCCCTTAGATGGCAATATCGGTCTACGCGCTGTACAAACGTCGGAGTCGGTAAGCGGCAGCCAGTCGGTGCCCGGCACCGGCACGGTGCGGCCCATTAATATTAACAGCACCGACATCGACTATCTGCCCAGCCTGAATCTGCGCTATCAGCTGATGAAAGGCCTGTACCTGCGCGGCGGCGCATCCAAAACCATCACCCGGCAGAATTTCGATCAGCTGTCGCCGTCGCTGACCTTGATCCGCAACACCGTCAACCCGTCGTTGAATCAGGGCAGCGCCGGAAATCCCGATTTGAAGCCGATCCGTTCCGACAATTTCGATCTGGCGGTGGAAAAATACTTCAACCCGACCACCTCGGTTTATATCACCGGTTTTCTGAAACAGGTCGACGGCTTTGTCAGCAACGTCAGCAACGCGGAAGTCCACGACGGCTTTACCTATCAAGTCAGCCGACCGCAAAACGACGCTGCGGCAACCATCAACGGCTTTGAAGTCGGCTACCAACAGTTTTACGATTTCCTGCCGAGTTGGCTGAGTGGGTTCGGCACGCAGGCCAATTACACCTTTATCGACAGCGAAACGCCGAACAGCGTTCTGGGCCAAAAAGTCCCGCTGCAAAATCTGTCCAAACACAGCTACAACCTGGTCGGCATGTACGAGAAAGGCCCGTTTTCGGCTCGAATCGCTTATAACTGGCGCGACACCTTCCTAAGCGGCGTTACCAATATCGTCGGCGTCGGCGCGTTGCCGGTTTACACCCGCGGCTACGGTTGGCTGGATGCTTCGGTGGGCTATCGCATCAACGAGCATTTCTCATTCACGGTTGAAGGCATGAATCTGCTGAGCACCTTACGCCGTTCCTATTACGGCGTGGAAACCAGGCCGCAGAGCGCATGGATTAACGATACCCAGGTCGGCGCGACGATGACTGTACGGTTCTGATGGCGGTCACGCCCATCAATTCTTATCATTCCCTCGTTCTGCGTGGGAATGCCGTGCAGGGCGCTCCAGCGTCAGGCAACGCTGCGACTGCATGGACAGATATTTGCTCCTGCAATATCTGCATTCCCCACATCCCTGTGGGTTATGCAGGAGGTAGAGCAATGCAGGAGCGGTTGCCGAGAGCGTTGCTGGCTGAATTGCCACGCAGGAGAGACTGTGAAAGTATTATCCAAATTAGACTAAAAACATTTTTTACCACGAAGGCACGAAGAACGCGAAGTTTTCAATATGTTGAATTTAAACGATTATTTTTATTCGTATCCTTCGTGTCTTCGTGGTGAATTCTTTAATTTTTTCTAAAAACGAATACTTTCACAGCCTCCGGAGCGTGGGAGCTATAGCGATACTTATTTTCGCGCTATGCGACGTGGCGTACGCCGATAACAATGCGTTGGAGCAATGGCGCAGCAAGGCCGGCAGTATCCGCCAGTTGCTGGAAAACGACGCGCCGCTGGCCTATGCCGAGGTTAAGCGCTTGCGAGCCGAACTCCCCTTTGAGGCGACGCCCTCCGACCGGGTGCGGTTGCTGAATTTGCTGTCGCGCATCGAAAATTCTCTAGGGGAGACCGATAGCTCCGCCGCATATGCCCAACAGGCGTTCGATCTGGCCAAGCAGCATGATGATAAGGCCGGGCAGGCGGAGGCGGATATTAATATCGCATTGAATGCGGTTAACCAGGGCAATATCGATGCGATGATTGCCGCCGATACTCACAGTCTGGCAATCCTCGATGGCGTTGACCGGCCCGATTTGCTGGCCGAAGCGATGCTTCGCGGTTCCATGATGTATACCCGACTGGAAAAGCTTGAAGAATCCGTCGCCATCGCTGTGCAGGCCATGGAAATCGCCCGGCGCGGCAACGACGATTGGGTGCTGGCCTATGCCTATCAAGGGATGGCGGTTGCTTATGACCAGAATGGGCACTATGCGGAAGCCCGTGACAACTATGCCGAGATGCTTAAACATGCCAGAGACGCGCACTCGAAAACACTTGAAGGCACGGCTTTAAACGGGATAGGCGCTATGCTTAATCATCTTGACGATTATCAGGAGGGAGCTCGCTTAATCCGGTCGTCAGTCGATCTTTATCGCGCAGTAGGCGCACCGTTCTATCTTGCCCGTAGCTTATTCGTGCTTGCCGAAAATCTGCGCAAACAAGGCCGCTTTGCCGAGGCTCTGCCGTTTTTCGATGAGAGTGCCGCAATTTTTCGGCAGCGGTTCAATAAAATAGGACTGTGGTGGTCGTTGTACCAACGTAGCGAGAATTACCTGGAGTTAGGGAAGCTTACTCAGGCGGATGCCGATGCTCAAGACGCTTATCGTTTGGCCAAAGAAATCAAATTTCCGGTTTATTTGAGCAAAAGCGCTCGGCGTTTGTCCGCAATCTCCGCTGCCCGAGGCGACTATCGCCAAGCTTACCGGCTAAGCGCCGAAGCGGATGAGTTGTCGGCCAAGGCCGCCAGCGACAATTCAGGCAAGCACATGGTCGAACTGACCAAACGCTACGAGACTGAAAGCAAACAACGCGAAATCGATAAGCTGAACCGCAGCAACCAGCAGCAAGCGACAGAACTTGCGCATCGTACGCTCGAACAGCGCTGGTTATGGACCGTGCTCGGCGGCAGCGTCGTCATGTTGGCCGGCATCGGCTTTTTCCTGCTGCGCCTGCGCGGTTCCCACCGACGGTTGAAAGAGCTCAATACCCAAGCGCTACAAGCCAAAAACAAACTGCAAGCGACGCTGGATACGATCCCGGACTTGTTGTTCGAAATAGGGCTGGACGGGCGCTATTACGATTATCACTCGCCGCGCACCGATCTATTGCTGGCCTCTTTCGAAGACCTGCACGATAAAACAGTGGCCGACGCCATGCCCGCCGACGCAGCAAAAATCGTCATGTCGGCTTTACAGGAAGCGCATCGGCTCGGCATCTCAATCGGCAAGCAATTTCAATTGACGTTGCCGCGCGGCGACTTTTGGTTTGAACTTTCCGTAGCGAGCAAACCCGTTGCCGACGGGGAGGAACCGCGCCTTATCGTACTGTCGCGTAATATCACCGAGCGCAAGCACATGGAAGCGCAAGCGCTGCAACGGGAACAGGAATTTCGCGTGCTGGTCGAAAACTCGCCGGACTTGATCTTCCGTTACGATAAGGACTGTCGCCGCATTTATACTAACCCGTCCGTGGCGAGGCTCGTTGGCAAGTGGGCTGACGGCCTGCTGAACCAATCGCCGTCAGAAGCGAAAATTCTCAGCAACGATCAAGCGGACAAGCTGATACAAATGATCCGGCAGGTGCTGGCGACAGGCCTGACAGCCGAGAGCGAGGTCGAGTGCCTGGACAGCAACGGGCAACTGCATTATTTTCATAACCGCTATGCGCCCGAGTTCAACGCGCATGGCGAAGTCGTCAGTGTTATTTCCATTGCCCGCGATGTTACCGAACGCAAGCGCGCCGAGGATGAAATTCATCTGCTCAACGCCGATCTGGAACAGCGGGTGCTGGAGCGCACCGAAGAGCTGCGGCTGCAAACACGCTATCTGCGCACACTGATCGATACGCTGCCGATGATGGCGTGGCTCAAAGATAAGGAAAGCCGGTTTTTGGTCGTCAATCAGGCGATGGCATTAGCCTGCGGCCGCAGCGTGAACGAGTTGATCGGCAAGTCCGACCTGGATTGTTGGCCGCGCGAGCATGCCGAGGCCTATCGTGCCGACGACGCTGAAGTGATGACTGCCGGTCGGCGCAAGACCGTGGAAGAACTGTTTGTCGATGCGCGCGATGGCGCCATTTGGGTGGAAACCTGCAAGGCGCCGGTTTTTGACGAGGACGGCAGCGTGTTGGGAACGGTCGGCACGGCCCGCGACATCAGCGACCGTAAAGCGATGGAGACGGCGCGTGAAGCGGCTTTGGCGGAGGCCGAACGACTGGCGAAACTGCGTAGCGAATTTATGGCGCGGATGAGCCACGAACTGCGTACGCCGTTGAACGGTATTATGGGCTACGCCCAGATATTGCTGGGCGAACACCGGGGGAACGAACGCCATAGCGCGATGCTGAATGTGATCCAACAAAGCGGCGAATATTTGCTGAACTTGATCAACGATATTCTCGATTTTGCCAAAATTGAGGCAGGCAAGCAGGAACTGAGCTTCAGCGATGTTCAGTTGCGGCGTTTTCTGGGCAATCTCGCCGGCATCATCACGATCAAGGCCGAACAGAAGGGCTTGGCGTTTGTCTGCGACATTGCCGAGGATGTGCCCGCAGGGATACGCGTCGACGAGACGCGGCTAAGGCAGGTGCTGCTCAATTTGCTGTCTAACGCCGTTAAATACAGCGAACGAGGCCAAATCAGCCTGAGGGTGATGCGGTTGGACGCGGGGGGGCTGCGCTTGGAAGTTCAGGATAACGGCATCGGTATAGAGGCCGGGCAACTGGAAACGATTTTCCATGCTTTCGAGCAAGCCGGAGACACGCAGTATCGCACCGGAGGCACCGGCCTGGGCTTGCCGATCAGCCGCGAGCTTGTCCGGATGATGGGTGGCGATATTCAGGTCGTCAGCCGGGTCGGCGAGGGCAGCACCTTTTGGTTCGATCTTGAGGCCTCGGTCGTTGAAGTCGGCGAGGACATCACGGCGACCGAATACGCTATCGCCGGATACAGCGGTTTGCGGCGGCGCGTGCTGGTGGTCGATGACGACGATGACAACCGGGCCTTACTAATCGATATGCTCCGTCGATTGGGCTTGGACAGCTGCGAGGCGGCAAACGGCAGCGCCTGTCTGGATAGCGTGGAGAGCCAAGCGCCGGACCTTGTTCTGTTGGATATGGCCATGCCGGAGATGGATGGATTGGAAACCGCGCGTCGCTTGCGTCGCTTGCCGGATTTTGGGCAAACGCCGATTATTGCCGTTTCGGCCCATGCTTCCGCCGACGATATTGCCGAAGCCGGGAACGCCGGAGTCAACGTGTTTCTATCCAAGCCTGTCGATATAAAAAGACTGATGGCGCAACTAGCGGTTCTGTTAAAACTCGACTGGATTTACGCGCAGCCCGAAACCGCGGCGTCGCCGCGACACCGGCTCAACGACTTAGTGGACGTGCCTCCGCATGAGGAAATGAATATTCTGTATCGTCTGGCGCAGGAAGGCAGCATGCGCGATATTATCCGGCAGACCGTGCATCTGGAGGAACTCGATCCGCGCTATAGCCCGTTTGCCGGGCAGTTGCGCGTCTTGGCGCAAAACTACCAATCCAAAGCTATTTTGGAACTGGTGGAACGTCATATAACGACTCAACTACGTTGATGCGGATGAACATTGAGAGCGAGACAAAAGTCGAAGGACTAAGAGCGTGCGTGTTGAGGCGCGGGCTGTCGTTAGGCGAGAAACATATCGATATACAGACCTTCCAGGTTTTTAAAACCTGGAAGGTCTAACGTGCAACATTTCGAATGGAGCAACATGCTCCATCCTGCTTGATTTTACGCGGGTTCTCAAGCTCCGGACATGGTGAAAGCATTTTCAATCGCGCCGGTCTTGCCATTAAATTGAGCCGCTCTTGACTTCTGTCCGCCTGACACCGAGAAATAAGTCATCAGAACTTTGGTGATCTTGTAGCTAGGGTTGACCAACCAATTTTGTGAATTCTGACTAAAACCCTGTTTGCCCTGGGTCCATTTAACGCCGTTATTACCGAGCGCGCTATTGCGTATCGCCAGCGCGGTGCCGGTAACAGCCGCACCGCCGACATAGCCGTCCGTGCCTTAATAACTGAGGTTATTTACGACGCCTGGACGGTGTGCTGGGAGATAGCAAAAGCTGTATAAAGACTCAAGGAAGCCGATGACGCCAGTCCGATGTCAAACGTATGGGCGACGAAAGCATCGAAAAAATCGTATTTCAAGAAACCGGGCTCGGTTTTTTCAATAAAAGCGGATTGTCTTTTAAAACATAAAGATAACAAATTAAAATAAAGTAAAGTGTACTAATTAATTGCATTTTATTGAGTTAGATATAAAATTTAACTTAGGGAAAAGTCGGTGCAGTTGCAGAAGGAGAGTTTTGTTTCTTGTAAGCGCCGTTCGGCGCAATGGTAAGGCAGGCGTTGTGTCGAACAATAATCTCCGGATTAATTGACGTTGGCTATGGCCGAAAGCAGTAGATTGTGTAAGATACTCCATTAATACAGAATGTCTAGGCCATTCTTCGGGAATAAATACCAGTGCTTGTGAGCATAATCACATCAGTTTGGTGTTGCAATGAGGTAAGCTATGTACCATCCTAGAAGAAACTAGCTTTCCTAGGGGAGCAAGATGCCGAATTTTCGATAAGGACTGTAATGGATCAAATGCGCTAAGCCCGCGTGCTTTTGATCGAGTGCAGATCAAATCTGATCTCGGCTTTTTGCAGAAAGTTTTTCTTTTAACATTATTATATAAGGGGCCCAATATGGCTTTTTCATTAGTTACAACTCAGACAATTCTTGCGCGTAACGCAGGCGCATTATATAACCTGGAACTGGGTTCTACGGCTATGACCAGCTTCGTTACTCAAGCGGGTACGAGTACCGATAGCTTTTTAAACACAGTTTATACCAACAGCATAGGCACAACTTCAACCACTACAGTCGCTACCGAGCTGGCTACTAATTTGGGCCTTACCGGTACTGCTGCCACCACAGCAATAGATTATATCGTGTCTCAATTGAATGCTGTCGCTTATACTGCGAGAGGCGCCGTAGTCAACAACATACTCAGTCTGTTTTCCGGATTGACAAGTGATGCCACTTTCGGCACTTTTGCCACGGCATGGAATACCAAAGTTTCTAATGCAGAAGCTTACGCGGCTATCACTACCAACACCAACAACGTCAGCTTTTCTTCGGTTTCTACAACTGCCGTTGGCTCGACCTTTACGCTGACTACAGGTATTGACACAGTTGCTGGCGGCACCGGTAACGACGTTGTCAATTCTGTGGTTTCCGGTGGGCTTTCCGCTCTGGACAACATCGATGGCGGCGCCGGCACTAATACATTGACTGTGACCGACACTGCTGCGCTTACTATTTCTACAACCACCAAGGTTGCTAATGTCCAAACTGCGACTCTGAACTCTGCAGGCACAGTAAGCGGTGACGTCTCCGGTTGGACCGGTCTGACCTCGTTGACCGTATCCGAAGTCGGCGGGAATACGGGTCTCACTACTGCGGCTACGACTGCCGTTACTCTCACTGATTCAGCCCAGGCTGCGGGTGCTATCACCGTAAACGGCGGCACTTCGGTTTCTATAACGTCAGTTGGCGCAACTACTGGCGCTATTACTGTCGGTACAACAACTGCTCCAGCGGGTGCTGTTGCTGTCAGCAGAGCCACAACCGGTGCTGTTTCGGCAGGTGCTATTACTGTTTCCGGCGGTACGACTGTCGGCATCACTCAGACTGCCAGTAATGCAGTCAATACGACCCAAACTAACGGTACTGTCACTGTCACCGGCGGCGCTTCCACCACTTCAGTGACTGTGTCTTCAGCAGCCGCTGCAACGAAATCTGCTACTGTTGCGGGTGTTAACGCCAACTCGGTTGCTATTACTGACGTTAACGCCAGCAGCACAACCAAAGCAGGAACGATCACTTCGGTGACAGTAAGCAATTACACGACTCTGGGGATCAGCGACAATGCGTTGACAACTTTGAGCGTGACCGGCGGTTCCGGCAACATTATCATTGACAACAGCGGTCTGACTACCGCGACCAACAAAACGTTGGGCTTAACGGCTAATGGCTTGACTGGCGGCACGCTGGACGATGCAGACATTTACACTACGCTGAACGTTACCACTGCGACCAAAGCATCGACTTTGGCAAACGTTACTACCGGCGCGGTGACTACCTTGACTGTAGCGGGTACCCAGGGCTTAACCCTGACTTCAACTGCCGGTTTGACTGCGCTGAAAACCGTTACCGTAACCGGATCGGCCGGCGTGACCGGCGATTTTAGCGGCGCTACCGTGACGTCTGTCGATGCTTCGGCTACAACGGGCACCTCAAAAGTGACTATCGATGCATCAAAAGCAACCTTCAGCGGCGGTTCTGGCACCGATACAGTGACTACGACTGCTGCTACCGTGGGCAAAGCAATCTCGCTGGGCGCCGGTGATGACAGTTTGACACTGGGTGGCGCTGCTGCACCGACTGCTGCAATCGGCGGCGGCGCGGGTACCGATACCCTATCCTTGTCAGCTGCACTGGCTGCCACCGCTTCGGCTTCCAGTACTTTTGCAGGTTTGGTAACCGGTTTCGAAAGAGTGACCTTGACCGGTGCGACAAACCAGACTATCGATCTGTCTGTGTTGGGTAGTTTCAACTACGTGACTACCAGCGGCGGTAATGGTCTGACGTTATCCAATTTGAGTACTGGCGGCACTTTAGCTTTAACTGGCGCGGGTACTGCTTATACGATTGGAAATAGCGCGTTCACCTCAGGTACGAATGATATAGTTAACTTAGCGTTGACCGATGGTTCTGGTGCGGCCGTAGCGTTTGCCAGCACAGGGATCACTGCATCAGGCGTCGAAACTTTTGCGATCACGACTGCAGATACTCAAGCAACGCCATCAGGCACCTTTAATGACAGCGTGACTTTACTGGGCAACTCGGTCAAGACTATCTCTGTGAGCGGCAACGCCGGCTTGGCGTTGACTTCAACGTCTACAGCGTTAACTTCAGTCGATGCAAGCGGTATTACACTGGGTGGATTTACATGGACTTCCGGCGCTCTTGCGGCAGCGGCAGCCGTGAAAGGTTCGGCAGCTGGAACCAATACGATTGATGCCTCGGCAGCTACAGGCGGTGCAGTGACTTACACCGGCGGTACAGGCAATGATGCGTTTACAGCTACCAACGGTAAGGGAAATACCGTTACTTTGGGTGACGGCACTAACAGCGCTACAGTCAGCAGCGGCAACAACACTATCACTGGCGGTACTGGGGCTGATACTGTAATTGCAACGACTGGTAATAATACAGTTACCCTGGGTAACGGCGCGAACAGCTTCACCGCAACAACCGGTAACAATACCTACACCGGCGGCACAGGCGTGGATACGGTTACTGTAGGCGGCGGCGCAAACAGTTTGACATTGGGTACCGGTGCAGACGTTGTTTCCATTACAGCGGCCGGTACAAACGTTAATACCTACACCACTATTGTTGATGCAGGGGCTGGCGACACCATTACCTTTACAAACCTTGGAACTGAAACTTTCACTACGACTAAGGTGACCTTGGCTTCAACAGCAGTGTTCCAGGATTACGCGAACGCCGTTGTAACCGCTGGCGGTAACGCAAGCGTCAACGGTGCTTTTGGCTGGTTCCAGTTCACCGACGGTAATACCTACTTGGTTGAAAGCAGACACGACGGTAGTGGTAACAATGCTAGCTTTGTTAACGGCACAGACATGATCGTCAAGTTGACCGGTTTAATCGACCTGAGCACTGCAACAGGCGCAGGTACAGCTACTTTGACTTTGGTCTAAGCTGTACTGCTGTAAGGCGGATTCGCCGCAAGGTAATCCGACGGAAAGTGCAATAAAACCAGCCCTCGGCTTGCCGAGGGTGTAACAGACTAAAACCTCGCTGCCCACAAGGCAGCGAGGTTTTTTTCTGAGTGTATTCGCCGAGTGTACTCAGAAAAAAACCTATAAAATCAAAGAGAGCGAATCATGAGTGATTGGACTGCCGGCTACGTAGCCGATATTGGCTACACCTACGGCTACTACGCCGAACTCAATCCGTTGCGCAGCAAGCTGGCTTTTCTCAATGCCGGGCTTGTCCCGCCTGAGCTGGGAACCCATTGCGAACTCGGCTACGGTCAAGGCCTGAGCGCCAATATTCACGCCGCCGCTTCAGGTAGTACATGGCACGGCACCGACTTCAATCCCGCCCAAGCAGGTTTCGCCCAATCTCTCGCACGGGTTTCAGGAGCCAATGCACAGCTCACCGACGAAGCTTTTGCCGATTTCTGCAAGCGTACCGATCTCCCTGATTTCGACAGCATCGGCCTGCACGGTATTTGGAGCTGGATCTCCGACGAGAATCGCGAGGTTATTGTCGGCTTTATTCGCCGTAAGTTGAAAGTCGGCGGGGTACTCTATATCAGCTACAACACTCAGCCCGGCTGGGCGGCAATGGTTCCCATGCGCGATTTGCTGACTGAACATAGCGAGGTGATGGGGGCGCCGGGGCAGGGTATCGTTTCCCGCATTGATGATGCGCTGAATTTTGCCGACAAGCTGTTCGAGACCGGCCCTTCTTATGCCAAAGCCAATCCGTTAGTCGTTGACCGTCTTAAGGGGATCAAGGCTCAGAACCGCAACTATCTCGCCCATGAGTATTTTAATCGCGATTGGTTGCCTATGCCGTTCTCGCGGATGGCGCAATGGCTAACACCGTCCAAAATTAGCTTCGCGTGTTCGGCGCATTATCTCGATCACATCGATACGGTGAACCTGACCCCTGAACAGCAGGCTTTGCTCAAGGACATTCCGGATGCCATGTTCCGTGAAACGGTAAAGGATTTCTGCGTCAATCAGCAGTTCCGGCGCGACTACTGGGTCAAAGGCGCTCGCAAGCTCACTGCATTGGAGCAGGCTGAAGCCTTTCGTTCGCAGAAAGTAATACTGTTGCAGCCGCGCATCGACGTTTCCCTAAAGGTTACCGGAGCCATTGGCGAGGCAAGTATGCAGGAAGCAATCTACAATCCCATACTTGATGCCTTGGTTGATCATAAACCCAAGACGCTAGGCCAGATTGAACAGTTGGTTAAAGACAAGGGCGTGACCTTCGCACAGATTACGCAAGCCGTAATGGTTCTTACCGGCGCAGCCTACCTGGCTACGGTGCAGGATGAGGCGGTGACTTCCAAAGCCAAAAAACAAACCGACAAACTCAACACATACCTAATAGACAAAGCGCGAGGCAGCAGCGACATCAGCTTTTTAGCGAGTCCGGTGACCGGCGGCGGCGTAGCGGTAGGTCGTTTCCAGCAATTGTTTCTATTGGCGATTAGTCAAGGTAAAAAGCAACCCGCCGAATGGCCGCAGCTGGTGTGGCAGATTCTTGCTGCCCAAGGGCAAAAAATCATCAAGAAAGGCAATACGCTGGAGACCCCGGAGGAGAATCTCGCGGAGCTGGCTGAGCAAGCGCAAGTCTTTGCCGAGAAGCAGTTGCCGATACTGAAAGCGCTGCAGATTGCTTGATGGCCGGACTTACGCAACCGCTGATTATTAATCTTGCGCCGACGGGCATGGTTCCCACGCGGGCGCAATCGCATCATGTGCCGCTTATGCCGCAGGAAATCGCGGCCGATGTCGCGCGCTGCGTTGCACTCGGTGTGTCGATGGTGCATATCCATGCGCGCGATGAAGACGGAGTGCCAACAGAAGACCCCGCCGTTTACGAAGAGATTATTGAGGCGATCCGCGCCGGCAATCCGGAGGTGGTGGTGGTTGTCTCCACGTCCGGTCGCTTGGCAAGCGAAGTCGAGCGTCGTTCAACCGCTCTTTACCTGGATGGCCGTTTCAAACCGGACATGGCAAGCCTGACGCTGGGTTCGATGAACTTTGCCGCCAGCGCCAGCGTCAACGATCCTCAGACAATCATTCTGCTGGCAAAGATCATGCAGGAGCGTGGCATCAGACCTGAACTGGAAGTGTTCGATACCGGCATGGTTAACTTCGCCAAAATTCTTATCGATAAAGGTCTGATCGCGCCGCCGTTTTACTTCAATATTCTACTCGGCAATCCTGGCACCGCCCAGGCCACTTTGCTGCATTTGGCCGCCATCATTAGTGACCTGCCGCCGCAGTCGGTCTGGTCATTGGCGGGGGTCGGGCGTTTTCAGACTCGCGCCAACGCATTAGGCGTGGTGATGGGGGATGGCGTGCGGGTTGGTTTGGAGGATAATTTGTGGTTGGATGCTGCGCGCACGCAACTCGCCACAAATGCACAATTGGTGCAGCGGGTAGTGAATCAAGCCGAAGCGCTGGATCGAGCGATTGCAACGCCGCGGGAAGTACGCGCAATGCTGGGCTTGGATAGGTCTCAATGAACGTCATCCCGCAACGGCTTGTCGTTTTCGGTGTGAGTAATATTTTGTCCGACCTATTCGACTGCGCTTTAGCGAACGGATTAGCGCTGGGCAAGGTTGTCATTGATCAGCCGGAACAATGCGGCGAACGAGACATCAGTCTAACTGCACGGCTCGCAGCACTGGAAGGCGTCTGTGTACCGCCTGCGGTTGAACATCTTGACGATTTCAAACCGGCCTCGGGAGAGGTCTACCTGCTGGGACCAACCACGCCGACGCGCGCTGTTCTGGCAAATAAATTAACAGAGCGTTTCGGCTTGCATTTTCATGCGCTGGTTCATCCCAGTGCTTACGTGTCGCCTCTGGCAACGCTAGCCGAAGGTGTATTCGTTGGCGCTAACAGCGTCATCGGTCCAGGCGCCCGATTGGCTGAGCATGTATTTATCAATCGCGGGGTGACTATCGGACACGACACCCATATCGGTGCATTTTCGCGCATCCAGCCGGGCAGTAATCTGGGCGGGTTGTCGCATATTGGTCGTGGCGTTACTGTGGCGATCGGCGCGACGTTAATAGAACGACTGGTGGTCGGGGATCATGCTTTCATTGGCGCCGGCGCTGTGGCGACCGCCGACGTTCCCTCAAATGTGTTGGTGGTCGGCATTCCTGCCAAGTTTAAGAAATCACTGGCGTAGTGCGCCCGGTAAAGCGCTGTAACGCGAGATCGCAGGCAGCAAGCAAGCTAGGTCCGGATTTATCAAGATCAAGCGTGGTTGAAAAGAGCGTCTGCATCGCGGTTCCTTCTTGCCTGCGCATGTCTGCGCTGACAATTAATGCGGCAAGTTTTGAAAAGTAGTCGGTATCGTTGAGGACTGCTGAGCCGCCCACTTTGCAGCCGCCATCCGAATCGCTATAAGTGACCACCGGTAATCCTTCCGCCATCGCTTCAGCAACACTGAAGCCGCCGCCCATGCGCGGTGGGTTGACATAAATATCGCAGCATTGAAACACGGCAGGCATATTGTCCTGTTCGCACAATACTCGAACTTGCTGTGGGGGCATCTGTTTCAATGCATGCGGCATCGTGCCTTTGCCGCCGACCAGCAGCCATGTAACGTGGGGATGGCTCTTGAGCAGTTCAATCATGCGCGTGGCCCATGCGCCGTCGATTTCCATTTCCAACCGGTAGCCGGCGCTGATCAAGACCAGTGCTGTTTCGGGCAAGGCAAGTTCCTGGCGCGACACTGCTGATGTTGTTGTTGGCTTGCGCCTGACCCGGTAGGGGTGATGCCAGCCAATACTATTGGCGAGATAGCCGCCCCATTCCGCATGCGTTTTGCCTGCATCCTCCGGTGATGCGCAGAGCCAGACATCGACCGCGTTCAGCGGTGCAACAGAATGGATGTTCAACCCCAGCACCGGGCGCGCTTCAAATAGCGGTGCCACAAGGGGCGAATAAAATCCCACCGACATTACCAGATCAGGGTCGAATGTCGCGACATGCGTCAGCATATCGCCCCATCGGCCTATCACCGAAAAGCATTCGGCGCCTTGATATATCGCTATCTCCGGTGGGCATTGCGGCCCCCACTTGGCTACATCAAATGCGCCCATTGTGGTGGATTCTCCGGCCCCGAGTAAATGGGGCATGCCTGGAACAGTGAGATCGAGACAGGAAAACAGCGCGACTTCGATGCCCTGTTCGATCAGGATGCGTGCCTGATGCAATGTCATGGATGTTGGGGCATGCGGGTAGCTACTTAAGTAGGGGGTAATTATGGCCACTTTTTGAATCCGTTCAATCTTGCGGGCAAGAGGACGCACTGTAACCAGCTGAGACAAATGCCGCTCCAACTTATGTAATATTTCAGGAAAATATGCATCGCGGATCGCTTGTGAAAATGCTGTCCTGTTATTTACATGGCTCAGTATACGGGCCCAGGCAAACACCAGAAACGCAACCAGCCGGTCCGGATCAAGCGGCGCAATACCCTGGAGAATCCGACCCGCCGCCGCGAGGTGAGTATCATCGTTCAGCATCGAAGCCAGCCAAGTGCTGCGCAGGAATCCCGCTACGCCCTCATCCGGCGTTTGCAGCAGTAAATACTCTACCAGCTCTTTTTTAACCAGCTCGTTATCGACTTGTAGGTAATAGTCCTTTAGTCGGTGCCAGCAATGACTCGCGCCGGGGTTGGCGATAGTTTGTGTCGCCGCATCGCGCAACAGCAGAGTATGGATGTGTATTTCACTCATTGCAACCCAGTATCATTTGAAAAAAATAGTAACAGCATACCCCTTAGGGGGGTGAAAACATAGAGTGAGTATTGGTAGTGGTCAAGCTAATTTGTAGCGGTGCAAGCTTAATTTGACAGTTGCTGACGCGGGCAACATAGCGCGATCGCCCTGTTCAGTCGATTAAAAGCTTTGCATAAATTAGGGGAACAGAAAAACAAAACTACAATATAATGCGCTATGCATCAGAAGCAGCAACTACTGAGAAGCTAGCCATGAAAACAATTAGGAGGTTGGCCGAGAACTACTAGCATGCTTGTCAGTTGCTATCAATATGCAGTGCCTTTTGATTCTTTTAAGGCACTGCATAGTTAAACGTTAGTTCTCGGACAAGCTCTTAGTGCGTCATGGTCACCGTAGTTTAGTTAGGACAGATGTTAAAAATATGTCGGGGTTTTTATTTTGGGTATTGCTACCCATACATTTTTTACTAAATGGTGTAACAATTGTGTATTTCTTACGGTTTGGGCTGGGCAACGTTATTTTGCAAACCAAACTTGATGCGTTAAAAGGTATTTCTAAAAATGTGGCGGAAACGGCAAATAATTCAAAACCAAGGCTTAACTTTTATAGCCGGCATCTGGCGTGTGATGGATAAACGATTAATACCGTTGGCACGTAACGGAAGAATTCATGACTGAAACAATTTCTGCGATTGTGGTCAATTTCAATGCGGGCAGTTGGTTGCGAGAGTGTGTAGATTCTTTACTGAAATGTCCGCTTGTTGCTGATATTATTGTTGTCGACAACGCTTCCGTAGACAATAGTTTGGATGCCGTAAAGCATTTGCCGCGGCTCCGGATTATACAAAATACAACAAATATTGGTTTTGCCGCTGCTTGCAATATTGGGTTAAATCAGACACACGCGGATTATGTGTTGTTCTTAAATCCTGATTGCTCGTTCGCGTCCGGTACATTGGCGCAAATTCTCGATTGTATGAGGAATGAAGAATCTATCGGCATGGCCGGAGGTATTTTGATTAACACCGACGGCAGTGAGCAAGCGGGCGCCCGCCGTGCGGTGCCTACTCCCTGGCGCTCTTTTGTGCGTGCATTTGGTTTGGCGCGTTTTTCGGATCGTTGGCCTCGCCTGTTTTTTGATTATCACTTACATAAACAACCCTTGCCCGATTATACCATTGAAGTGGAGGCGATTTCCGGCGCCTGCATGATGGTTAGGCGTGTGGCTATGCAGGAAGTCGGAGAATGGGATGAAGGCTATTTTTTGCATTGTGAAGATCTGGATTGGTGCATGCGCTTCCGGCAAAAAGGCTGGAAGATTGCATTCGTTCCATCGGCGAAAATCAACCATGCATTAGGCGTTTGCGGGAGAAGTCGGCCGGTGTTTGTCGAATGGCACAAACATAAAGGGATGATACGGTTTTACAAGAAGTTCTTTCGACACCAGTATCCGGGGGTGCTGATGGGATTGGTTGTGGTAGGTGTGTGGCTGCGGTTTGGCCTTGTGGCTGCTTACTATTCGGCCAAGCATGCCGGTCGGGCGTTGGGGTTTAGGCGTGGCTGATAATGCGATTTCCATTACGCCTATGCCTTTTCCGGAGGATAGAGGATTACAGCTAAACCGTGTGGGTGTTCTGGGGGCGACAAGTTTGGTGGGAACGTGCTTACTTCCTATGCTTACTGAGACAGGCTGGCGGGTGACGGCGTTTTCACGGAGCGTGGCTGGGCTGCTTGACGATAAGGTAGAGTGGCGGCGTGTCTCCTCTTCCTCACATTTTGTGATGGAACCATTAGTTATTCGGTCGGCTGATCAAACGGCAACGAGCAAATCTTTGATTTCACCGCTAGCGGGCGAGGAACGTATTTCGTTTTGGATTTGTATCGCGCCTATCTGGGTGTTGCCGGATTATTTTGCCTTGCTTGATGCCCAGGGCGCGAGGCGCGTAGTGGTGGTGTCTTCCACCAGTCGATTTACCAAAGATGATTCCACCGACCCAGAGGAACGGTCCATAGCGCTTCGGCTTGCTGATGCGGAAGCGCGGGTGCGGGAGTGGGCGGAAAGCCGTGACGTGGAATGGGTGATTCTGCGTCCTACCTTAATTTATGGTTTGGGACGGGACAAAAATATTGCCGAGATTGAGCGCTTCATCCGTCGGTTTGGTTTCTTTCCCTTGTTTGGCGAGGCAAGCGGCCTGCGCCAGCCTATTCACGTAGTTGATGTCGCAGGTGCGTGTCTGGCCGCGTTGCAGGCACCTTGCGCGGCGAACAGGGCGTATAACATTTCCGGTGGCGAGACGCTTACTTATCGCAATATGGTTATTCGGGTTTTTTCCGCCCTCTGCCGCCGTCCGCGCTTGCTGACTGTTCCGCTTTGGACTTTCCGACTGGCGGTGACTGTGTTGCGCCGCTTGCGCTGTTATCGGCAGTGGTCGACTGCCATGGCCGAGCGTATGAACCGTGATTTGGTGTTTGATCATGCTGAGGCGACGCGAGACTTGGATTTTAAGCCTAGGGCGTTTGTGCTGTCATCGGAGGATGTGGCTATATGAACGGACGCTGGTCTTGGGATGATGGAAATACCAAGAACAATGCTAATAGGATGTATCCGGTGTGTCGATTTATGAGGCCGACCTGCGGCCCGTTTTTATGCGCATGTTAGATATGTGCAATGGTTGCGGCAAGCGATGCAGCTGCGGTCAAAAGAGTATTTTAAGCGCTCAGCCAATGCAGAGAGAGTGCGAGTTATAGAATGTCCTGTTTTGGATAGGTGTCAGGCGAAAGCGTCTTACTTTTTGTAAACTTACTTATAATTTATTTTGTTAATCAATTTCTTAGTGTATGGGAACAATAGGGTTGTTAAAACCTGATGAAAATCCTTATCGTTAGCCAATATTTCTGGCCTGAGTCATTTCGTATCAATGATCTTGTTTTGACGCTTAAAGCGCGTGGACATCTGGTCTCTGTTTTAACAGGGAAGCCGAATTATCCGGATGGCGATATTTTTGAGGATTATCGGGCATGGGGATGTAGCACTGAAGATTGGTGCGGTATAAAAATTTATCGTGTGCCGCTTATTGCCAGGGGCAGTAAAAATGCAATTAAACTGGCGTTAAATTATTTGTCGTTTGTTGTTTCAGGCGTGTTGTGCGCACCGTGGTTGTTGCGCCAGGAAAGATATGACGTGATTCTTGTTTACGCTCCATCGCCGATTTTCCAGGCGATTCCGGCCTCTTTTTTGGGCTGGCTAAAACGCTGTCCTGTCGCTTTATGGGTGCAGGATTTATGGCCGGAAAGCGCCCAGGCCACAGGTTACATACATAATCCCCGGATATTGAAACTACTTGAAAGTATGGTGCGCTTTGTTTATCGCCATACGGATTTATTGCTGGTTCAATCAAGGGCATTTCTGGCGCCTGTTGCCGAGCTGGCTGGCGGCAAACCGATTATCTACTATCCCAATTCGGTTGAATCTGCATTCTATAGCCCTCCCGACATGCCATTGCCTAATATTGTTGGTTTGGAGTCCGGGTTCCCGGTGCTTTTTGCGGGCAATGTCGGTGCAGGGCAGGCCGTCGAGGTTATCGTTGCGGCAGCAGAGATATTGCGGGATTACCCTGAAATCAATTTTGTGGTCTTAGGGAGAGGCAGTCGTTGGGATTGGATGCACAAGCAAGTTGAAACACGCGGCCTGAGCAATCTCCATCTTGCCGGACGATACCCGGTAGAAACGATGCCGGGTTTAATGAGACAGGCTGCTGCATTATTGGTGACATTGGCGGATCAGCCTATTTTTGCTGCGACGATCCCGAATAAGGTGCAAGCCTATATGGCCGTCGGTAAGCCGATTTTAGCGTGCCTGAATGGCGAAGGCGCTAGGATAGTGCGCGAAGCTAATGCCGGCTTGGCTATTCCGGCGGAAGATGCTGTTGCTCTTGCCGAAGGGATATTGCATTTATACAGGATGTCCGCAGAGGAACGGGAAAAAATCGGCCGAAATGGACGGGCCTATTTCCGTGAACATTTCGACCATGACCGGCTGACGGGGCAATTAGTCGATCATCTGCATGAATTGACGTTGTCTTTTGGGGAAAGTTGATGAAGATTTTGGTATTGGGCGCGCAGGGCATGCTAGGCAGCACGACCATGCGTGTATTGAGTGAACGGCATGATTGGGAAGTGTACGGATCAGTGCGCTCGGAGCATGCAAAGCAGTTCTTCCCTGCTCAGCTCGCTGAGCGGTTATTGGCAAATGTCGATGTCGCTAATTACGACGCTCTGGTGGATGTTTTTGCCCGGACGCGGCCGGAAGTAGTGATCAATTGCGTCGGCGCCACAAAACACAAAAGCGATGGCAATGATCCATTAATGGCCATATCGCTTAATGCCTTGTTGCCGCATCGGCTGGCAAGACTGTGCGCCGCGGCGAATGCACGCTTAGTCCATGTTTCTACAGATTGCGTTTTCTCCGGCAGGCAGGGCAATTATAGGGAGCAAGATGTGCCCGATGCCGAAGATATGTATGGCCGATCCAAAGCTTTAGGCGAGGTTGATTACCCGAATGCGATCACGCTACGCACTTCGATGATCGGACACGAATTGCAAAGCAGCTATAGTTTACTTAATTGGTTTCTGGCACAGCAGGGCAGTTGTAAAGGCTTTAAGCGAGCCGTATTTTCCGGTTTGCCCACGGTGGAGTTAGCCGGATTGATAAGTGATATTGTTATCTCAAAACCGAGCCTGCATGGTCTCTATCACGTTGCCGGGCCGGCAATTGCCAAATACGATCTGCTGAAATTGATTGCCAAGGTTTACGGCAAATCGATTGAGATTATTCCGGAAAATGAGTTTGTCATTGACCGTTCATTAAATGCGGATCGCTTCCATGCCGCAACCGGATACCAGTCACCCGAATGGCCGGAGTTGATCGAAGCGATGCATGCCTATCAGTCGTTAATCAAGGACAAATATGTTTAATGATAAAGTCTTAATGATCACCGGGGGGACAGGATCATTTGGCAATGCCGTTCTTAAGCGTTTCCTGGCGACCAATGTGCGTGAGATTCGCATCTTCAGCCGCGATGAAAAAAAGCAGGAGGAAATGCGCATTGCGCTGAATAACGACAAACTGAAGTTTTACATCGGTGATGTCCGCAACTACGATAGTCTCTATCAGGCGATGAAAGGTGTGGATTATGTGTTTCATGCGGCGGCGCTCAAGCAGGTTCCATCGTGCGAGTTCTATCCGATGGAGGCGGTGCGTACCAATGTGATCGGCACCGAGCATGTGATGGATGCCGCCACTGCCAATGGCGTCAAGCGGGTAGTGCTGCTGAGTACCGACAAGGCCGTGTATCCGATCAACGCGATGGGTATTTCCAAGGCGATGGCCGAGAAATTGCTGGTTGCCAAGGCGCGGATGCAGCGCGACGGCGAAACGGTTTTCTGTGCAACGCGCTACGGCAATGTGATGGCTTCGCGCGGTTCGGTTATTCCGTTGTTTGTCTCGCAACTGAAAGAAGGCAAGCCGCTTACGGTAACCGATCCCAATATGACGCGTTTTCTGATGTCGCTGGAGGATTCGGTGGATTTAGTGCTGTATGCTTACGAGCATGGCCAGCAGGGCGATATTTTTGTGCAGAAGGCGCCCGCATCGACTGTTGCCGATTTGGCGCAAGCGCTCACGGAGATCTTCGGCGGCAAAGAAGAACCCCGGATCATCGGTACGCGGCACGGCGAGAAACTCTTTGAATCGCTTATTTCGAGAGAAGAGATGGCCCGTGCCGAAGATAGAGGCAGCTATTACCGTATCCCGGCGGACAATCGCGACCTGAATTATGCCAAATATTTTAGCGACGGCGAGGAGATAATTTCCAGCCTGGATGATTACACTTCCCACAACACTGAACGATTGGATGTCGGTCAAGTGAAGTCTTTGTTGCAAAGCTTGGATTTTATTCAGGAGATAAATCGTGCTTAAGGTTATGACCATCCTCGGGACGCGCCCCGAACTTATTAAAATGAGCCGGGTGATAGCCGAGCTTGACCGGAATATGCAGCACATTCTGGTGCATACCGGACAGAATTACGATTACGAATTGAATCAGATTTTTTTTGAAGACCTGGAAATTCGCAAGCCAGATTATTTTCTGGAAGCGGTCGGAGACAATGTCGCCCAAACGATTGCCCAGGTAATCCAGAAGTCCGATGCAGTGATGGAACAAGAGCAACCGGATGCGCTGTTGTTGTATGGCGACACCAATTCCTGCCTGGCGGTTATCGCCGCAAAACGTCGCAAAATCCCCGTGTTCCATATGGAAGCGGGAAACCGGTGCTTCGATCAACGCGTACCGGAGGAATTAAACCGCAAGGTACTGGATCATTTGTCGGATATTAATCTGGTGTTAACCGAGCATGCTCGCCGTTATTTGCTTGCCGAAGGCATCAGGCCTGAAACCATCATCAAGACAGGTTCGCATATGCGCGAGGTGGTGGATTATTATCTGCCGAAAATTGCGCTTTCCGATGTTGTTGCTCGTTTGTCTTTGCAAGCCGGAAAATTTTTCCTGGTCAGCGCGCATCGCGAGGAGAATGTCGATTCACCTGAGGCGCTAATGGATTTGCTGGATACCCTGAATGCGCTTGCGGCGAAGTATGACTTGCCCATTCTGGTTTCTACCCACCCGAGAACGCGAAAGCGGCTGGAAGAACTTGGCATTTCATCGATGGATGAGAGAATTATTTTTGCCAAGCCGTTCGGTTTTTTTGATTACATCAAATTGCAGATGGAGGCATTCTGCGTTCTTTCCGACAGCGGAACGATTACGGAAGAGACGTCGCTGCTTAATTTGTGCGCAATTACCCTTCGCAATGCGCATGAGCGTCCTGAGGGTATGGATGTCGGCACCTTGATTATGAGCGGTTTGAAAAAAGACCGGGTGATCGAAGCCGTCGAAATAGTGACGTCTCAATACCGGAAAACGGCGCGGGCGGTCTTACCGATTGCCGATTATGAAAATCCTCATGTTTCGACGCAAATCGTCAGAGTCGTGGCAAGTTACGTGGATTATATCAATAGGGTAGTGTGGTCAAAACCTGATGCAAAATAATATGAGTGGCGGCGCTCCTTCGATACTTATTACAGGCGCCAATGGGTTCATAGGCAAAGCGCTGTGCGCCGAGCTGCTTCGGCAAGGGCAATATGTCCGAGGGGCGATGCGTTCGGTACGATTGCCAATCGAAAATCTTGAAGCCGTGTCAACCGGCGCTATAGATGGTGAAACGGATTGGACGAAGGCATTGCTCGGTATAAAGGTGGTTGTTCATCTCGCCGCGCGGGTGCATTTAATGAAAGATAATGCCGTTAATCCGTTGGATGAGATGCATAAGGTCAATGTTGAAGGGGCCTGGAATCTTGCCCGGCAAGCAGCTGAAGCAGGTGTGCAGCGCTTTATTTTTATCAGTTCGATCAAGGTAAACGGTGAAGGTACGTTGTTGGGACGGCCCTATACCGCTGAGGATCAGCCGGCGCCGGTTGATTCTTACGGTATTTCCAAGTTCGAAGCGGAAGATGCGTTACGGCAGTTGGCCGATGAAACCGGTATGGAAGTGGTGATTATTCGTCCGCCGTTGGTCTACGGGCCGGGCGTGAAGGCCAATTTTTACAGCATGATGCAATGGCTGAATAAGGGGGTTCCGTTACCTTTGAGGGGGATTCATAATAAGCGCAGCTTTGTGGCCTTGGATAATTTGGTTGATTTGATTGTAACGTGCATCGATCATCCGGCTGCGGCTAACCGGACATTTTTGGCCGGGGATGATGAAGACCTGTCGACTCCCGAATTGTTGCAACGCATGGGCGCAGCATTAGGCAAGCCCGCCAAACTGTTTCCTATGCCTATTTTGTTCTTAAAAACCGCCGCTATGTTGCTGGGTAAGCGCGATATGGCGCAGCGTTTGTGTAATTCTCTTCAAGTCGATATTAGCAAAGCGCGCGATCTGCTGGGCTGGCAGCCTCCTGTGACGGTGGATGATGCCTTGAAGAAAACTGCGGCGGATTTTTTACAAAAATCATAGGTTGTTTAACTTGGCTAATAGTCGATTTTAGGCATTCGGCTTTTTACGCTTACGGGATTCAGCCTCAGTAAATTCCTGGAAATAACCCGCATTATCCGGATGTTGGCTTCGGCAATGACTACGGCGGAGCAAATATCTGCTCATGCAGGCGTAAAGCGCCAGTCTTTGCCGCCCGCTCCCCGCGCCATATCCATCAGGCAGCAATGACTAAACGAGGTGCAAATGATTTTTTGGTGGTTTCTTTCGCTAACGAGCGCAGTATCTTGGGCGCTGACCGGTTTTTTGTATCGTTATGCCTTGGCGAAGAACTTAATCGATATTCCTAATGAGCGCAGCTCGCACTCGGTGCCGACCCCAAGGGGCGGCGGCGTTGCTATTGTGGTGTCGTTTTTGGCTGTTTTGGCCATTTTAAACAACTTTGATTGGCTTTCTACTCCCGCATTTTTAGCCTTAGGGGGCGCCGGATTCGCCGTTGCGGTAACCGGTTTTCTCGATGACCACGGACACATTGCCGCGCGTTGGCGCTTATTGGTGCATTTTTGTGCGTCGGTTTGGGGGTTGTATTGGCTGGGCGGCTTTCCTCCGCTCGCGGCTTTTGGGTATTCGCTGGACTTGGGATGGCTCGGGTATTTGGGTGCGGCGGTTTATATCGTTTGGTTGCTTAATCTGTACAATTTCATGGATGGTATTGACGGCCTTGCAGGCATTGAGGCGATTACGGCCTGTTGCAGCGGTGCGTTGATGGTCTGGCTTGTTGCGCCGGATTCAACGGCTTGGATGCCCCCTGCTTTTCTGGCTACCGCCGTGTTGGGATTTCTTGTGTGGAATCTTCCGCCCGCGCGTATTTTTATGGGCGATGCCGGCAGCGGTTTTTTGGGCATCATGCTGGGACTGTTTTCGGTGCAAGCGGCGTGGATTGCCCCCCGCTTATTGTGGGTGTGGCTGATTTTGCTGGCTGTGTTTATCGTTGACGCAACCGTTACCCTGTTTCGCCGGGTATGGCGGGGAGAGAAGTTTTATGAGGCGCATCGCAGTCATGCCTATCAATATGCCGCGCGTATCTTGGGCGCTCATCGTCCGGTTACAGCGGCCGTTTGCGTGATTAATGTTTTTTGGTTGCTGCCGCTCGCAAGCCTGGTGGCAGCGGACAAATTGGACGGCATCGCGGGGCTCATGGCGGCGTATTTGCCGCTATTGTGGTTGGCGTATCGTTATAAGGCGGGGGATCGACAGGCGCAATGACGTTATTGAAAAGTAAGGCGGATGTCCAAATCGGCGCCCTCACGCAATCAAGTATAATAAAACCGGTTATTGCGATAAAGGATAGGACTGATTGATGAGATCACACACACGCACTTGGTTTATCGGTCTTCGACGGCAAGCGAAGGCCTTTATACTCATTAGTGCCGATGTATTTTTTGCCGTATTTGCTCTTTGGGCCGCGCTTTCTTTGCGCTGGGGGTGGCTGTATATTCCTAAAGGCAATGAATGGTATCTGTTTGTAGCGGCGCCCGCTATGGCTGTGCCGATTTTTGTTAAATTGGGTTTATACCGGGCGATTATTCGTTATATAGAAGTCAGGGCGTTATGGACCATCATTCAGGCGACTACGCTTTATGCGCTGGTTTTCGCGTTTGTCTTGTACGAGTCCGGCATCAAGGGCGTTCCCCGGACGGTGTTGCCGCTAAACTGGCTGAATATGATGCTGCTGGTCGGCGGCAGCCGTTTTCTGGCGCGTTGGTGGTTGGGAGACGTTTACTTAAATCTGGGAGGGGGCCGGGAGGTAAAAACGCACAGCAAAAAAAATGTAGTGATTTACGGCGCCGGAAACGCCGGAGTGCAGCTGGCTTCCGCGTTGGGCTACGGGCGCGAATTCAGGCCCATTGCGTTTATTGACGATGACGCGTTGTTGCATAAGCAAAAGGTCAACGGCCTGCGGATTTATCCGCTCAGTTCTTTGCGGAACTTGATAGAAAGGCATCAGGTTTCAGATGTTCTACTGGCTATGCCATCGGCTAACCGGGCGCGTAAAAGTGAAATTATTCGTTTATTAGAGCCGTTTGCCGTCCACGTCATGTCGATGCCCGGTTTGTCCGATATTGCCCAAGGCAAAGTCACCGTTGATACGCTACAGGAGGTCGATATTGGCGATCTCTTGGGACGCGACGCGGTGGCGCCGGATCAGTCGCTGTTGCATGCCAATATTGCCGGAAAAGTGGTAATGGTCACCGGCGCAGGCGGTTCTATCGGCGCCGAGCTTTGTCGGCAAATTATTCGCTTGCAGCCGACTGCGCTGATTCTTTTTGAGCTCAGTGAGTTTGCGCTGTATGCCATAGAAAAAGAGTTGCAGCATCTATTAAGCAAAGGTAGCGCCGCTTCCCGACCGGCCGACGGTACGCATACCATCTCTGGCGATATAAATAATGTTGAGGAAGTAGCGCTTATTCCTGTCCTGGGTTCGGTCACCAACGCTAAGCGATGCGAAAAAATATGCAATACTTTCAAGGTGCAAACTATTTATCATGCAGCGGCCTATAAGCATGTGCCGATGGTTGAGAGAAATCCGGGCGAAGCGGTTTGGAACAATATCTTCGGCACTTTGCATACGGCACAAGCGGCGATAAAGGCGGACGTTGAAACCTTTGTGCTTATCTCAACGGATAAGGCGGTCAGGCCGACTAATACGATGGGCGCAACCAAGCGCTTTGCGGAATTGATTTTACAGGCGCTCAGTTTAAATGCGGTTAATAAAACACGTTTTACGATGGTGCGCTTCGGCAATGTATTGGGTTCTTCCGGGTCCGTTGTGCCGCTGTTTAAAGAGCAGATTGCAAGAGGCGGACCGGTAACGGTTACCGATGAACGGATCATTCGCTATTTTATGACCATACCCGAGGCGTCACAGTTGGTTATTCAGGCCGGGGCAATGGGTCAGGGCGGCGATGTGTTTGTGCTGGATATGGGAGAGCCGATTCGTATTGTCGATTTAGCCAAAAGAATGATCCATTTGAGCGGCTTGGAAATTAAAGATGCAGAGCATCCCGACGGCGATATTGAGATTAGCTATACGGGTTTAAGGCCTGGAGAGAAGCTGTTTGAAGAGCTGTTGATTGGCGATAATGTTTCAACAACCGAGCATGCCAGAATTATGCGCGCACAAGAGCAGGTTATTCCCTGGGCCGAGCTGGAGAAAATGCTGGAAATTTTGGAGCAGGCAACAGAAGACGATGATTTTGAACGGGTCAGGGGCGTTTTGGTCGATGCCGTTACCGGATTTATACCGCAGTGCGAAATCGAAGACGTATTATGGAAAGAGGATAAGCGGCTTGTGAATGGATAAACGCGATCTATGCAGTCAACGATGCGAGGATATTTGTTGGCAACAATATAACGTATAATGGAGCTATTATTTTGCTTATAAGAAACAATCGGCTTCGTTAAACCGGTCACCCTGTTCAGGATTTAAGGAGAGAACCCCATGGATAAATTAACCAGCATGAACGTTTTCGTTCGCGTGGCAAAGGCCGGAAGCTTTGCTGGTGGCGCGCGCGATCTGGATATTTCCAGAGCCATGGCAACCAAGCATATTATGCATCTTGAGGGGGTGCTGGGTACCCGACTATTCAACCGTACCACGCGCAGCTTAAGCCTGACCGACGTAGGCGCATCCTATCTGGAACGATGTCAGCAAGTGTTGCTTGAAGTTGAGGAAATGGAGGCCGCGGTAACGCATCTACAGACTGAGCCCAGAGGGGTTTTAAGAATCAGCGCGCCGCCGGTCATCGGTTCGACGCATATCGCACATGCGGTGTCTGAATTTTTGAAAATCCATTCCGATTTAACCATAGAGATGATTATACAAAGCAGTCCCGGCGACTTGGTTGATGAGGGGATTGATGTGGCTATTTTTCTGGGGGCTTTGGACGATACCAGCATGTTTGCCCGGAAATTAGCCAGTTCGTCGCTGGTTGTTTGCGGATCGCCGGAATATTTTGCCCAATACGGTATTCCCGAGACGCCGGAAGATTTGGAAAATCACAGCTGTTTGGTTAATTGGGCCATTGCGCCTAGAAATAAGTGGCTTTTCAAAGGCGAAGCCGGATATACCGGGATAAATGTTTCCGGAAGAATGCAGGCTAACGTTGCGGACCCGATACGCATAGCGGCAATTAGCGGCTTGGGTTTGGTGATGTTACCCACTTATATCGTGGGCCGGGATATTGAAAAGGGCAGGCTGCAAGTTGTGTTGGAAGATTATACCTCGCCGCCTTTGGACGTTCATGCGGTCTATCCGCATCGAAAGTATTTGTCCGCTAAAGTAAGGACTTTTATGGACTTTTTGCAGGAATGGCTGGAACATCGGGTTAGTACTGTGCCGCCGGTAATGGAATGACAGCGTCGATTAACGGGCATTTTGGCGGCGCTTGCCTGGTATTTTGCACATTGCGGTGAGTTATATCACGGCTTACACGGCGCAGGTAAAGCTTCTGTTTCCGCTCATGTCCCACTCGCATCCCTGTAGATAAGGGCTAAACATCGATGCCTCAACAGAAAAACGCATTTATTGTTGAGGTGTAAAATCAGTTTTAAGGTCATTGTCATGAGTCGGTTTCTTGACCGTGGCCTAGGGGATGAGATAATAGGTGCTCATTAACCGCATGTATTGTTGGTTTATCGGATTTTTATGCGAGAAAGAGCAGCGGTGGGATGAGCTGATAATCAGCCGTATTGACGCATGGATGCCGGGAAATAGAGCGCTAAAAACGCACCCAGAGATTAAACACGATGATAGAAAATTTAGATCCGCAACAAGCATGGGATTTGTTACAAAATAATTCTGACGCTGTATTAGTGGATGTAAGAACGAAAGTTGAACATGCCTTCGTAGGACACCCGCCCGGCGCAATATCAATTCCCTGGAAGGAAGCGCCTGATTGGCAGGTTAATTCGCAGTTTGTTGCTGACGTTAAAAAAATCGTAAATGATCGCAATGCGCCGGTTTTATTGTTGTGCCGTAGCGGCCAACGTTCGCTGGATGCGGCAAAAGCGTTGGAAGAGGCCGGCTATCAATTAATAATTAATATTGTCGACGGTTTTGAAGGCCCCTTGGATGAACATAAGCATCGGGGCAACCTCGGCGGTTGGCGTTTTCATCGCCTGCCTTGGGAGCAGAGTTAACCTTATCTCCAAATTGGACCAAGCAGGGTGCGTCCAACAAAATCTAAACAGCAGTCATGACGGCATGTCGTCCTTTCTTTCCCCGCAATTAACCCATTAGAGAGCATTCCGCCCTCATCATGCTTAAAAGAATGCGCGCAACGCATTCTACATTTATTTATTTAAACCTTAGAGACCATAAAAGTGATCGAAAAATTAAGAAATATTGCAATTATTGCCCACGTTGACCACGGTAAAACCACCCTGGTCGATAAATTATTGCAACAGTCAGGCACCTTTGCCGCTCATACTAAAGTGACTGAGCGCATTATGGACTCTAACGATATTGAAAAAGAACGCGGTATCACCATTCTGGCCAAAAATACCGCGCTGGATTGGAACGGCTACCATATCAATATCGTCGACACCCCAGGCCATGCCGATTTTGGCGGTGAAGTGGAGCGGGTGTTATCGATGGTCGACTCGGTATTGTTGTTGGTCGATGCGGTCGACGGCCCAATGCCGCAAACCCGTTTTGTAACCCAAAAAGCCTTTGCTTTGGGCCTGAAACCGATTGTGGTCATCAATAAAATCGACCGTCCGGGCGCGCGCCCTGATTGGGTTGTCGATCAAACCTTCGATTTATTCGACCGCTTGGGCGCAACCGACGAGCAATTGGATTTTCCTATTGTTTATGCCTCGGCAATCAATGGCTATGCCGGATTGGAACACACCATCAGCGGCGGCGATATGACCCCGCTGTTCGAAACGATTGTGTCTAAAGTCAGTCCGCCGCCGGTTGATATAGACGGTCCTTTCCAAATGCAGGTGACCAGCCTGGATTACAACACCTATACCGGCGTTATCGGTATCGGCCGGATTCAACGCGGCACCATAAAACCCAACATGCCGCTGGTCATCGTTAATCGGGAAGGCGTTGAGCGTAAAGGCCGCATGTTGCAAGTTTACGGCTTTCACGGTTTGGAGCGCGTTGAAGTTCAAGAAGCCCGCGCCGGCGACATCATTGCCTTTGCCGGTATCGAAAAACTGGAAATATCGGATACCATCTGTCATCCCGATAACGTAGAAGTGATGACCCCTTTGTCGGTTGATGAACCGACGGTAACCATGACTTTTCAGGTCAACAACTCGCCGTTTGCCGGACGCGAAGGCAAATTCGTCACTACGCGCCAAATCCGCGACCGCTTGGATAAAGAATTGCAACATAACGTTGCGCTAAAAGTTGAAGACACCGCTGATCCTGATAAGTTCAAAGTATCGGGCCGCGGCGAGTTGCATTTGTCGGTATTGATAGAAAACATGCGCCGCGAAGGTTTTGAAATGGGCGTATCGCGTCCTGAAGTTATTCTGAAAGAAATCGACGGTAAAAAGTGCGAACCGTTCGAAATGGTCACCATTGAAGTGGAAGAAATCCATCAGGGTACGATCATGGAAAAGTTGGGCGACCGCAAAGGCGATTTAACCAATATGGTTCCTGACGGCAAGGGACGTATCCGTTTGGAATACATGATGCCGTCGCGTGGTTTGATCGGTTTCCAAACCGAGTTTATGACTGCTACTTCCGGCTCAGGTCTGCTGTACCATGTATTCGATCATTACGGTCCGATGAAAGCGGGCGAAGTGGGCAGTCGTCAACGTGGCGTGCTGATTTCAATGGTTGCGGGTAAAGCCGTTACTTATTCATTGCATCCGCTACAGGAGCGCGGCGAATTGCTGTTGGTGAATGGTGATGAAGTTTATGAGGGTATGTTGGTTGGCTTGCACTCACGCACCAATGATTTAACTGTTAATCCCTGCAAGCCTAAACCGCTGACTAACGTTCGCGCGTCAGGTACGGATGAAAGTTTGGTGCTGGCTAGAATTCAAAAAATGACGCTGGAGCAAGCGCTGGAATTTATTGCCGAAGATGAATTGGTTGAAGTTACGCCAAAATCGATACGCTTGCGCAAGAAGTTTTTAACTGAAAATGAGCGTAAAAGGGCGTCCAAGGGATAAGCCAAGCCAATAATGGCGTTGGCTTACCCGATCATCGGGCAAGCCAACGCTTAATTCCCGCATTAAAAACCGTTGCTAAATCAGGAGTGCCCGTTCGGCTCACCCTCTTTGATTGTAAAGGTCGCATTGAACGCCAAATCAGCCTGAATTCTTTGGGCTAACTCAAGCCTAAACCCGCTCTGCAAACGTTTAGAATAAACGTGCAACGCTTTCGATTTTGTCCATTCCCATCCGCATCCGTGCAAGCACAGTATTTTGATAGCTTTTAATGGTCAAAACTCAAGCAAGAGTTACCGCGGATTTTTATGGTTACACTCATAAATGAGTCGGCTGCATAGGTATATAATCAGGTGGGACTATACGCATAAGGTTTTACACATGAATCGATACGACGACCCGGTTAAAGCTAAAAAAATCGGCGTAGGCGCGATCTCGGCGACGATTATTTCGATCGCTTTGACGGGCATCGGATGGCTTTACTTTAAGCATCTGCAAAGCAATGCCGTGGTAGAACCCGATACCCGGGTTTTGGCGCTTCCTTCAGATTTCAAAGAAACGGGGACGGTTGGTCCGCTGTCGCCGAGTGACGTAATTGACGGCGTCGCTACGGCAGAATCCGTTCCCGGAGCGACTGACGCTATTGTCGAGCTACATCAGGATGCTTCGTTTGTTTTGCCTGATCTTGATCACAGCGACGCGCTGTTGCGGGAGGAAATGACGGGTATTTCTCCAGAGCTTTCCGGATGGCTGAATACCGACCGGCTGATCAGAAAATATGTGGTGATTGCAAACGATTTTGCGCAGGGCTTGCGGCTTGAAAAGAACTTGCGCTTTCTTGCGTTGACTCAGCCGTTTGCGGTCGATCAGGATAATGAGGGTCTGTTTATCGCCATGAAAAGCTATCAACGCTATGACCGGCTGGCCGCCGCAGTAAATACGCTGGATGTACAAGCAACGCTGGCAGTGTATAAAAAATTCAGGCCGTTATTGGTGCAGGTTTTTAGGGAGTTTAGTTATCCGGACGAGTACAGTCCGGAAGATATTTTTACAAAAGCGGCGGCGGTAATTCTTGCCGCGCCGGTTAGAGACGGGCCAATTGCATTGGAAAGGCATTCGATACACTATAAATTTGCCGAGCAACAACTTGAGGCATTAAACCCGGTACATAAACAGATGCTGCGCATGGGGCCTGATAATACCCGTATCATTCAAAATAAATTGCGCTTGTTTGTTGCGGGTTTGGCTAATCTAAAAGAATAGTTTCAGGATTTGGGCGGTTATGGCTAAGCTGGGTCGGTTTCCGAGTAATAGTTGATTACAGGCGTTACCTAGTGCCAAACACCACAATGGTTTTGCCGTGCGCGGTAATCAGTTTTTTATTTTCCAGCTCTTTTAGAACACGTCCGGCCATTTCCCTTGAACAGCTGACCATACGGCCTATTTCTTGTCTGGATATATGCAGTTGCATACCGTCGGGGTGTGTGATGGCTTCGGGACTTTTACACAAATCGATCAAGGTACGGGCAATTCGCCCTTCTACATCCATAAACGCCAGATCACTCAAATTACGGCTGGTGTTTAATAACCGCGACGATAATTGCTCGCCGATCATGAACAATATGTCATGTCCATGCTCCGACAGATCTTTTTTCAATATCTGTCGGAGTCGTTCGTAGCTTATTTCAGCCAAATGACACTCGCCGCGTGTTTTAACGCTGACTTTTCGTATTTCAGACGTTTTAAAAATGCCGATTTCACCGATAAATTCATTTTTATTCAAGTAAGCGAGAATCAGTTCATGCCCGCCTTCGGCGTCTTCCACGCAAACACTGACTGAGCCCTCTATGATAAAATACAGCCGGTCGCCGGTATCGCCAGGTCGAATAATGGTGGTTTTAGAAGGGTATTTTTTTATGTGGCAAAATCGTAAGAAATGCTCCAGCGCTTCTTTATAGGGGGTCTCTTGGTATTTCAGTATCATAGCGACAAGTTATCTATCATCAGTGTCGGGTTAAATTCTGCTCACAATGCCGGATTTTAACAAAAAAATCAACATTGTTACTCTGGCAATAAGCGTTTTTATGCTACTCTATGCGTCATTTTTAACCGGGAAAAAAAATGCAAGTAACAGTTAAATGGGTCGATGGCGTGATGTTCGTCGGCGAAACCGGCAGCGGACATGCCGTAGTTATGGATGGCCCTCCCGACCACGGCGGTCGTAATATAGGCATGCGCCCCATGGAAATGCTTTTACTGGGCGTGGGAGGTTGTTCGTCTTTTGATGTGGTGCAGATTTTGCAAAAAGGCAGAAACGATATTGTTAAGTGTGTGGCGGAGGTCACCGCCGAGCGCGTCGATGCGGTTCCAAGCGTATTTAGCAAAATTCATCTGCATTTTATTGTTACCGGCCGTGAGCTAAAGGCATCGGTTGTTGAAAGGGCGGTAAAGTTATCCGCAGAAAAATATTGCTCCGCATCCATTATGCTAAGCAAGGCGGCGGTGGAAATCACCCATGATTTTGAAGTTATCGAGGTTTAACTATTTTGAATAAATTGCAATTACACGGCTTTAACAATTTAACAAAGTCGCTCAGTTTCAATATCTATGACATCTGTTATGCGCCGGCTGAACAGCAACAGGCTTATATCGAGTATATCGATGAAGCCTATAATGCCGATAAACTGACTCAAATTCTTAAAGATGTTGCGGAAATCATCGGTGCGCAAGTGCTTAATATCGCCCGTCAGGACTATGAGCCGCAAGGAGCCAGCGTTACCATGCTGATCTCCGAGGGCGATGCGCCGCCGCCGCCGAGCATGAACAGTCAATCGCCCGGCCCCTTGCCTGAAACGGTGCTGGCGCATCTGGATAAGAGTCATATTACTGTGCATACTTATCCTGAAAGCCATCCCGATAACGGCATCAGCACCTTTCGCGCGGATATTGACGTTTCAACTTGCGGCCGGATTTCGCCGTTGAAAGCGCTTAATTACCTGATTCACAGCTTTGAGTCCGATGTGGTGACCATGGATTATAAAGTGCGCGGTTTTACCCGCGATATTTCAGGCAAAAAGCATTATATCGACCATAAAATCACTTCTATTCAAGACTATATTGCGTTGGATACGCAAGAAAGTTATCAGATGATTGATGTGAATGTGTACCAGGAAAATATTTTCCATACCAAAATGATGCTCAAGGAAACCGAGCTGGAAAACTATTTATTCGAAAAGGAATGCGACTTGTCCGCCGATCAAAAAGCGGCAATAGAAAGTAAGCTGCATAAGGAAGTGACTGAAATTTTTTACGGTCACAATTACCGTCAACGTTATGAAGAAGTTAAGGCTTAATTCTTGATTGAGCGAGGACGGTCCGGGTGGGCCGTCCTCTATATACTTCCTGAGCTATTCGATGCCTCGCAGCTCAGGCTAGATCCGGTTTTAGCCGGTTACTTTAATTGCCTCGCAATTAAAGTAACCGGATGAAGCACTTCCAGCGTAATTCCCCGTTCCCTTAGTCCCGCCGATATATGCAGGGCGCAGCCTATATTGGAGCTGACCAGGTACTCAGGCTGGTCTTTTAACGCAACATCCAACAAGTCGCTTAACAACGCTTGCGCCATTTGCGGATGATCCAGCATATAACTGCCCGCCGAACCACAGCATTGTATCGACGCAGGCAGCGATGTCATTTTAAGCTCGGGAATTTGCTGCAACAGCTTTACCGCCCCTTGCTCCTCGCGCATGACGTTTTTTAACGAACACGGCGTATGCAGGCATACCGATGCGGCCAATGGCTGTAGTTGCTCGCTGAGATCGCAGCCCGACTTGATTAAAAATCGGCTAATATCAACCACCTTGCCGGCAAACTCAGCCTGCTGGTATTCCTGCATCTGACTGCCGCAACCGCTGGCGATGGTCACTATCGCATCCAGGTTTTTATCCGCAAAAGCGCTGCAATTGGTTGCGGCCAACCGTCCGGAGGTTTCAATATCGCCGTCATGCAAATCCAGCGCGCCGCAACAGGTCTGCCGTTCGGGTATGGACACATTGAATCCCGCCGCCGTTAACACCTTGATTGCCGCATTGACGGTCTCATGATCCAGCAAAGAACCCATGCAGCCGATAAACAAGCCTACAGAGCCTCTCGCTTCGGCAGTCGCCGGGTAATGCGGCGCCAACGGCGTTGAGTCATGATAATCGGGCAATAGGCGATCGATTTTATCGAGTCTTAATAATTCGGGTAATCTGAGGAATCGCGCCGTTTTTTGCAAGGCAGTGGTTTGATAGAACTTTAAACCCGATTGCGCCAAGCGACCGGCGGTTTTATTGTGGGACACTTTTTTCAGTAGCGACACCGACAGCGTAGTATCGCGTTCGCCTTTGATCTGTTCGCGGAAATCATTAATCAAGCGACCGTAAGGCACCACCGCGGGACAAACCCGCTCGCAGGAGCGGCATAACAGGCAGTTGTCGATATGCTCAACCAACTTTTTCGATGTGTCCAGATGCTTGCCCGCCCAAGCTTGAATTAACGCAATGCGGCCGCGGGGCGATTCGTTTTCGTTTTGGGTTTTAGTGTAGGTGGGGCAGTGCGGCAGGCATAAACCGCATTTGACGCAGAGGTCCGCGTCGGCTAATAAGTTATTCATGATTTTGGGCGGCGATTGCGGCAATTATTTCGACGTACTCAGCGGTTTTCGGGCGATATAAAAACAGCCCCAGCGCCGATAGTCCGGTGAAGATGTACAAGGTGTTGAAACCATCGCCGAATATAAACATGACCAGACCGAAAATGCCGACAACTTCAACCAGCGACATGGAAACGATAACGGTCGCTAAATAGCGGCTTTTTGCTGCGGCAACGGCTTCATGCGTTGCGGGGGCACAAGGCATGGTCTGATTCAATCGAAGCTGAATGTGCCGGATCAGGTTGGTCAGCGGAAAAGTCACGATAGCAATAACATAAAGTATCGTTCTGACCAGCACCCGTTGGGCTTCCGGCAACGGCTGTTGCAACTGCTCGCCCATGACATGGCAAATAATGACATAAGCCGCCAGCATCGCAAGCATCATGCCTACAATGACCCAGGGCAGGATAAGATCGGACTTTAATGGTTCGCGTTCAACCGGGTTGCCCATGTTGTTTCCTGTTAAGTGGATAGAGGAGTCTATGATACCAAACCCCGTTGGGATGGAGTTTGAATTTGTTAGTGCCGGGATTATATGTCGTCCACGAAAAGCACGAAAATATTCAGGGAGATAGCAGGCTATATGTCCGCTCAAAAGGTGATGGCTTGTCTATAACGTTCGTGTCTTTCGTGCTTTTCGTGGACCGATCGACGTTTTTTAGGTTGAGCCTTGAGCCTCTTTTAACATAAAACCTTTTGACAAAATGAGACAACCGGTCGTATTATTCAGCCATGCTTATAACTACAAAAAAACAAATCAACCGCGAAAACCTGCTAAATCAGGGCGTAACCTTGCTGATGGAGCAGGGCTACCACGGCACCGGCTTGAAAGAAATTCTGGATGCGGTGCAGATTCCCAAAGGCTCTTTTTATAATTACTTCGGCAGCAAAGAAAATTTCGGCGCGGAAGTCATTCAGCACTATATAGAGCCGTTTATTAAACAATTGACCGGGCACTTGCAACAGTCCGAAGGCGACGCGCTCGGCGCGCTACAGCGCTATTTTGACGAGGGGATTGCCGAGCTTGAGAAAGCGGACTTCAAAGGCGGCTGTCTGTTGGGCAACTTAATGGGCGAAATCGGCGATACCAGCGATATTTGTCAAAAGTCCCTGCAATCTGCGGTCAATCGTTACCGGGATTTATTGCAATCGGGCCTTGCCCAGGCGCAGCAACAAGGCACGGTAAGAACCGATAAATCGGCTGAAGACATGGCCGATCTGCTGGTCAATGCCTGGCAGGGAGCCTTGTTAAGAATGAAAATCGAAAAATCGTCCGCACCGCTTAAGCAGTGTTGCCAGGATTTATTAGGGGATTTTTTTAAAGCGTAATCTCGATTGCGCTTTAAAAAGCCGACCGATTATTTTTACCATCAACCAGGAGACCAACATGCCAAAATATATTATCGAACGCGAAATCCCCGGCGCGGGTTCATTAGCTTATCGCGAGTTGCAAGGCATTTCGCAGAAATCCTGCGGCATCCTTAACGAAATGGGCCCCAAAATCCAGTGGGTGGAAAGCTACGTGACCGACGATAAAGTCTACTGCGTCTACATCGCGCCGGATGAAGAAACCATAAGAACACATGCAGAACAAGGCGGATTTCCGGCCAACCGCATTTCTCTGGTCAGAACCATGATCGATCCCACTACCGCAGAATGATCCAACTGCTACCGTAGCACCTATGGGCATAGAGACAGGCCGGTCATCTAAATAGGTCTCGGCCTCGTCAACCCACACATAAGAAGAGACACTACGATGAAAACAAGACAACTAATAAAAGCCGCCTGTTCCGTGCTTGCCTGCTCCGCACTGCTGAGCCCTGCACCGGGATACGCGGAAATATTGGCGATGGTGAATTATGAAAGCAAACCGGGCCAAACCCCGAGACGCGAAGGCATCGCGATTATCGACGTCGATCCGGCATCGAAAAGCTTTGCCAAAATCCTCAACGACATCCCGCTGCCGGACGACTTGGTCGCCCATCATATCTTCTACAACAAAGACCTCAGCAAGGCTTACATCACCTCATTAGGCAACGGCGCGCTGCATGTGATGGACATGACTCATGTTCCTTATCGCCCCAAAAAAGTCGATATGCCGGACTGCAAGGTCGCTGAAGACGTGGTCTTCTCCAAAGACAACAAGACTTGGTACATGACCTGCATGGGTTCAAGCAACGTGATCGTCGGCGATGCCCAAACCGACAAGCAGATCAAAGTGATTGCCGCCGATACGGAAAGCGCTTTTATCCGTTATCCGCACGGCATCAGTATCAATGACGATATTGACCGCATCATAGTCACCAGCACCGTGCGTCCGTCCGATTTGGGCGATGCAGGCGAAACCGTGACGGTTATCGAAGCGTCCAGCGGAAAAGTATTATCCAGCCATAAACTGTCAGATAAACCTTCCCCGTCCGGCGTGTCGCCCGTTGAGGCGGTTTTCCTGCCCGGATCGAATCCGCCGACGGCTTATATCAACACTATGTTCGGCGGCGAGTTGTGGACGGGCACATGGAATGCAGGCAGCAAGAACTTCGATTTCCAGCAGGTGTTCGACTTTAACAGCGTTAAGCAGGGCGTGCCGTTGGAAATCTATTTCAATGACGAAAACGACCGTATGTACATTACAACGGCCAATCCCGGTGCTCTCAATATTTTCGACATCAGCCAATCCACGCAGAAACCGACCTTGATAAAAGCTATCCCGACGGCGGGCGGCGCTCACCATGTGGTACTTACACCCGATGAACAGTATGCCGTCGTGCAGAACAGCTTTTTAAATCTACCGGATATGAGCGACGGTTCAATTACCGTAATTGACCTGAACAAGCTGGAAGTAAAGGCCTCGATTGACACATTCAAGAAACAGGGGCTTAACCCTAACTGTATTATCATGATGCCGAAATGGCATCATGATACCGCGCATTAAAAATACAGTGTGGGGTACGTCATCCGTACCCCACATGATTTTTGATAAGGAGTAAAAACACATGATTAGTTATGAGAAGGACTTTTATAGCTGGACGCATGAGCAAGCCGAGCTTTTAAGAACAGGGCAATTTAACAGCCTTGACATAGCCAATCTAATAGAGGAAATCGAAACGATGGGACGAAGCGAAAAACGGGAACTCGAAAGCCGGTTAACGGTGTTGTTACTGCATTTTTTAAAATGGAAATATCAGGAAGTAATACGCGGGAGAAGCTGTCAATTATCTATCGATGAACAACGCATTCAGTTTGAAGAAACCCTCAATGAAAACCCTGGCTTAAAACCGAAATTAGACGAGATTTTAAAAAAAGCTTACAGACTCGCCGTCATTCAGGCATCAAGAGAAACAAAGATCAGTAAAAACGTTTTTCCTGAAAGTTGTCCCTGGGAATTAGCGCAGCTTATAGATGAAGGGTTTTATCCCGATTAAATTAATCTGTTATGCAAAACATCTTCTTGAAAGCAGCGTTTATAATTCAGTTACCCAATGGCAAAATAACCCGCAGGATTTAAACCATGATTAATATCACCATCGACAATCCCGACATAGAACAAATATTGCAACAAACCTACGGCAATAATCACAGCCGCCTCATTAAAGAATTCAGCCAATTCGTGCAATCTACAAAAATTAAAGACGATATAAGCATTTCCATACAACAATTTGAACGGGGTGAAAGCGTAAAGCTGGCGGATGCGTTTGCCCAGGTCAAACGAAATTATGAAGAATGAACCGGAAATCGTCTTATCGCCTAAAGCCCTGCGGCGACTTGAAGCGTTTGCAGAATATCTCTATGCGCAAACGCAATCGAGACACTTTGTTGCTGAATATATCGGCAAAATAGAAGCATACCTGGGAAATACACTCAAGTTATTTCCCGAAGCGGGAACGCCGATGCCGGAATATGGTGAGGGCATACGCCGTTTAAGCTATCAGCGTTTTTCCATTCTGTATAGAATTGAGGAAAAGCGAATTGAGATTCTAACCTTTTATCGGCAAAACCAACCTTGACCTGCGTATTTTTTCAGCACGGTATCTTTGGCTTCTCCTTCGTGGTGAAAATCACATAACATCAATTACAAATGCCGCTGCTTAATAGCCTGCGCCAACTGATGCACCGCCATCGCATACTTATCGCTGTTATTGTATTTCTTGATCACCTTGAAGTTGGGATGGACGCGCCAGTATTCACTGCCTTTAATTGCGCTAAGCTCAATAGTCGATTCGCCGCCATAGCCTTTGGTCGGTTCCGCTACCGGCTTGTTGCGCTGCCAGCCGTTACGCGAAAAATAATGCGCTACGCTGCCGACCGCATCGCACTGATCCCAGAGATTGCGATGGCCGTCGTTGTTGAAATCGACCGCCAAAGTGCGGAAACTGCTGGGCATGAATTGCCCCAAACCCATTGCGCCCGCCCAGGAGCCCACCGGTTGCAGCGGTTCGTAGCCTTCTTCGCGGGTCATCAGCAAATAATTTTCCAGCTCTGAGGTAAAAAATTTGGCGCGCCGTTGGGTGTCGAATGCCAGCGTCGTCAGGGCATCTAAAATGCGCGTTTTGCCGATGTTGCGGCCGAAAAAAGTTTCCACGCCGATAATCGCAACGATATATTCGGGATCTACGCCGTAAGTCACGCTGGCTTTTTGGATGGCATCGGCATTGTTGCTCCAAAAGGCTACGCCATTATTGATATGCGCCTCGGTAATAAATTGCTGGCGGTAGCGCGTCCAGCCTCCCACTTTGGGGCGGTCAGGTTTGGGACCTTGGTATGGCGGCGGATTTTCCAGACGGATGACGTAATCCAATCGTTTGGCTTTGGAAAACAGGCCGTTTAAATAGCTTTCCGAAAAGTGGTGTTCAAGCACCATATGACGGATAAAGTTCTGCACAGCCAACGAATTGGCGTAAGTTCCGGTTAAACCTAAATTCTGCGTTGGATATTCAGGAGCATGATCGGGGATAGCGGCGGTATTGTTGGCATACGGCGCGTCGGTTTTAACCGCCGGATTGCCGGCGCAGCCGGTAAGTATTAGCGCCAAAGCCAGTTTAGATAAGCGTTTATAGCCTGTGTTGTTCACGGTTGTCTCTTTTGTTGTTAAACGATTTGAAGTAATTGTTTGCAGATAATTATTTATCACGAAGACGTCTATTTCATTTGCATCTTTAAGCCCGCACTGCAAAAAAACACCTGATCGCAATGCCGGCCCATTAATTGAGCGGCTTTGCCGGACAGGTCGACAAACTGCCGGGCCAAACGATTATCGGCGATGACGCTCAGTCCGACTTCGTTGTGTACCAGCACCATGTCGCAAGATAACTGTAGTGCCGCTTCCAGTTCTTGCAAGATGTCCGTTTCGGGGATTTGGTGATAAAGCTGGTTGTTTAGCCACATCGATATGCATTCAACCAATACCGGCCCCCGGCATTTTTGCAACGCTTCAAACAGTTTAACGGGTTCTTCGATAGTGACAAATAAATCTTGGCGGCGTTGTTGATGAATCAGGATGCGCGCCTGCATCTCGTCATCAAAAAACTCGGTAGTCGCCAGATAGAAGGGCTTGTCCGTTGCCGCCCGCTCTAAAATATACGCTTCCGCCAGCCGGGATTTACCGCTTTTGATGCCGCCTATAAACAGTGTTTTCATGACAATGCGGCTCCTGCTGTTAATAGACCCAGAACGATCAGGTTAATGCCTGTTTTCATTTGCAAGGCTTGGGTTAATGTCGATTTATCGACCGGATGGATGGGCAAGCCCAGTGTCGGCTTATGTTTGATTTGGCCGTGGTAGCTGGCATCGCCGCCCAACGCAACGCCCAAAGCTCCGGCCATTGCCGCAATAGGGAAACCGGCATTGGGGCTTTCCAGTTTGTTGCCGTCGCGCCATAGACACTGCCAAGCACGCTGCTTGTCTTTTGCCAATGCGGCAATCAGCAAGGCGGTCAGCCGAGCGGGGATGAAATTGGCTATATCGTCGGCTATCGCAGCGGTTTTGCCGAAATAAAAATAACGCTCGGTTTTATAGGCGATCATCGAGTCCAGAGTATTGACGGCTTTATACGCGGCAATCCCCGGCAAGCCGAACAGAGCCAAGTAAAACAGCGGCGCGATAACGCCGTCGCTGAGATTTTCCGCCCAGGTTTCAAGGCCTGCTTTATAGATTTCGGTTTCGGTCATGTCTTCGGTATCGCGGCTGACCAGATAGCTTAACGCCTGCCTGGGTTGCTCTGCGGTTAGCAGGGCGGCGACGCTGTCGTGCAGCATATTCATGGCCAGCCCGGTGGACGCGAGTATCGCCAAAACTATCAGCGACAACGCGGTCGGCAAAAGGCCGCACAGATAAACCAAGATGACGCTGACCAATAAGGCCAAGGCTATTAAGCTGACTACCAATAGCGCGCCGGGCAAAATCCGGTCGCGGTAAAAGCGCCGTTCAAACCCATTAATGAAATCGCCCATCAATACCACCGGGTGTTTGCAGGGGAATTCGCCAAAGGCCATATCGACAAGATAGGCCAAAGCCGCCAATTCAAAAAACATCAGTCCGCCTGTAACGCTTGCAAAATGGCGGCTATATCCAGATTATCGGCGACCATATCGGCAAAGCCCTGTATTTCGGCCTCGCGATAATGCGCATAGGTATAGCCCTGATACTGCGGATTGATGGTTTTAAAGTAAGCGGTGCGGAAGCCGTCGTGATCGAAAACCCCATGCACATGGGTCCCGGCAAATAGGCCGCCCTGATAAAATAGCGGGTACTTGTCCATGCGTCCGCAATGAATTTCATAGCCGCTGATCCCTGCGTATGCAAACAGTTGGTATTGTCCTCGCGCCAGTATTTTGGGGCTTTGGTATAGCACCGTATCGTCGATAAAGCTTAAGCCGGTTTCCACAATCGCGGATTCATGTTCAATCGCATCAGGATCGTGCAAACTCCAGCAGAGCATTTGATAGCCGCCGCAGATGCCGAACACCGGCTTGTTGAATTGTTGAATCTCCTTAAACAATCCCTGCTGTTTGAGCCACTGCAAATCGCGGATCACGGTTTTGCTGCCCGGCAACAGCACCATATCGAAGCTTTCCAGCGGACGGTAATCGTGGATCAGCTCGACATAAAGTTCAGGGTCGCCCATCAACACATCGAGGTCGTTGTAATTGCTCAGGCCCGGATAGGCGATCACCGCAACGCGGATTTTGGCATTGTCCAGACGCTGTTGGTAATTGCGCAACGACTGGGAGTCTTCCATGTCGATATTCAGCGGTTTAAACGGCAGCACGCCCAAGACAGGAACGCCGAAACGCTCGGCGATGATTTTTTCGCCCTCGTCGAAAAAACGCCGGTCGCCGCGGAATTTGTTGATCACCACGCCGATCAAGTTGCCGCGCATGACCGGGTCCATCAGTTCCAATGTGCCGTAAATCGATGCAAACACGCCGCCGCGTTCGATGTCCGCGACCAGGATATTTTTGGTATTGAAACTGTTGGCGACAAAGGTATTGGACAAATCCTTGTTCAGCAAATTCAACTCGACCGGCGAGCCCGCGCCTTCCGCCACCACCAGGTCATAGTCTTGGCTTAGCTGAGAAAAGGCCTGTTTGACCTGCTGTTTCAAGTTGTCGATTTCAGCATAATAGGCGGCAATCGACTGGTTTTGATAAACCAGTCCGTTGACAATCACCTGCACCGAGCCGTCGCCGTGCGATTTAAGCAATACCGGATTGAACAGGTAACTCGGCTCGACGCGAGCGGCTTCGGCTTGCAGGCATTGCGCCCTGGAAATTTCCCGGCCTTCTTGGGTGACCGCAGAATTATTGGAGACGTTTTGGGCTTTAAATGGCGCAACGCTCAAGCCACGGTCGGCGAAAATCCGGCACAAGGCCATGACCAGCGTGGTTTTTCCGGCATCTGAACTGGTGCCGAATACGGCTAATGGTTTCATTTATAGTTTCTTTGTTAGAGCTGATATGACTGGCATAAAGGGCTATCTGCATCGCGAAGGCATGAGCCTTTATCTAAGGCGTAGGCCGGAATAAGGCCGACCAAGCGTAGCACTGGTCGGGCGTTTCCGGCAATTTCGCGCAGTGATGCCGGAAACGCCTATTTTCGCTTTCGCTCAAACAGGCTTATTCCGGCCTACGGGCTAATAGCTTCACAAATGGATCTCTTTTAAACTGCGGGCAAGTTGGGCTATGGCCTGTTCATCCTTGACCGCAAAACGCACATGGCTTTTATCCAGACCCTCGAAATTGTCGCAGACGCGGATTAAAATCCGCGACGGCTCCAATTGCGCTTGTAACCGGTAACCGTCACCGCCGTTTGCCATGCGCGCCAGCAAAAAATTGGCCTGCCCCGGATAAATCTTATCGAACAAAGCGGATTCTTGCAGCGCTTGGTGCAATAAATCGCGTGAACGCGCGGTTTGCTGCCGGGTTTGCTCGATGAACGCGGTATTTGCCAAGGCCTGTTGCATATAGGCCATGTCCAGGCTGGATAATTTCCATGCCGGTTCAAAGCGATGCAGCTCCTTTATCGCCGCTGTTGCCGCCAGAATAAAGCCGATGCGAATACCGGCGCAGCCGTAAAACTTGCTTAACGATTTGATCACATAAAGTTTATCGTAATGCGCGATGCGTTCTGCAACCGAGTCAGCCTTACAAAAATCTAAAAATGACTCATCGATGATGATCGTGCAATCCGCCGCCTGCCATGTTGCCAACAACTCTTGCAGGTCATAAAGTCGGCCGTCCGGCGTGGACGGGTTAACAAAAATCACCGTGCTGCGTTCGGGAATATCCGCCAGTAAGTGATTAAACCGGTTGATGTTATGCACATTGCAACCCAACTCATCGGCGATATGCGCATATTCGCCGTACAAAGGCGTATACAAAACCAGGTCTTGCGGTTGCAAGCTGCGCAATAGGGCGAAGATAGCCGCGCTTGCGCCGTTAAACAGTTCAATATCTGCGCCGAAAGGAACCGGATAGCGCCGATCGAGCGCCTGTCTTAACAAACCGTAATCGGGATCGGCATACGGCGTAAGCGAAACGCTTTGCAGACAAGTTAAATCGACCGCCTGTACCGGGTTGATGTTGGCCGAAAAATCCAGCACCTGTTCCGGCAGGCAACCGAGCCGCCGGGCGAACCGGTAAATATTGCCGCCGTGGTTCATTCTAAAAACTGCAATTTGTCCACGAAAAACACGAAAGACACGAAACAAATCACGGCACTGTATTGATTTAGCCATTCACCATTTGGATGGCGGTCAACAACTTGGCATATCTTTGAAAATTTTCGTGCTTTTTGTGTTTTTCGTGGACGAAATGATTTTTCCATGTTCATTTATAAATTGATGTATTCGATGTAAAGGTAATCGTCAGCCAGCCGCAGTTTATGCACGGAGCCTGAATCGATCCGCAGTTGAAACGAATTGGCCAAGGGCAGATTCAAGGCGCGAGCCAGCAAGGCGCGAATAACGCCCGCATGGGTGATCACCAAAACCTGTTTGGCTTCGCCTACAGGACGTAGGCGAGGGGCGTGAGCAGGAGCGGAAGCTTCGGTCGACTGCACGGATGCAGGAGGTAGAGCAACGCATGGAGCAGTTGCCGAGGCTAACAAATCCTGCCAAAAGCTGCCCGCACGCCGGTACAAATCTTCAAAATTTTCGCCGTTCGGCGGCGCGGCGGTCACAAAGTTATTCGTCCAATGCTGCAAAACAGCGGCGTCGATGTCGTCAAAACGCTTGCCTTCCCAGTCGCCGAAATCAAGTTCCTGCAAGCGGGTATCGGTGGTCACCGTGTCTGAAAAGGTCTCGGCCAGTTGCAGGCAGCGGGTTAGCGGACTGCTGTAAACGGTGCAGTCGTCGTCGAATTCGGGCAGTTTGTCGTGCAGCTTTGCCATCTCGTCGGCAAAACTGTCGGCCAGGGCAATATCGCTTTGCCCGTAACACAGCCCCGGATCGGTAGCGGTTTGGGTGTGGCGAATTAAATAAATATCCATAAGGCACTCACGCTTAAATAAAAAACAGTCTCGGCAACTTGCTGGCTTGCGCCCAGGCAGTCGCCGGTATAGCCGTCGATACGGCGGTAAAAATAATGTCCCAGAAGCAAGGTTGCAATCAATACGGGGATGATTGCCAGCATACACAAGGCAGGCAGCAACGCCAACGGCAATAAAGCTGTGACTGTTGAAAAAAGCAATTCTTGATGATTGGGTTTATAGACCGCTCCGGATGATTTACTGTCATTGCCACGCGCATAAGCATAGCGCTGCATCAGCAACAGCGGCGACAAGCGGCTGATGCTGTGTCCGGCCAGCAACGCTAAAGGCGCTGCGGCAGGCATTGCGCTTAGTACGCTGACCTTTAGCAGCAGCAGTAATAGCAGCCCTACGACTCCGTAAACGCCGATATGGGAGTCTTTCATGATCTCCAGGATGCGTTGTTTATTCATGCCGCCGCCGAAACCGTCGCAGACGTCGGCAAAGCCGTCTTCATGCAATGCGCCGGTCAGCAAAATGCCGGTAATTAGCGCGAGGATCACTGCCGTAGCCTGCGGCCAAACTAAATCCGCCAGATAAAATACTAAGGCGCAGATGCCGCCAACCAGCCAGCCGATCAACGGCAAATAGATAGCCGCCTGAGGTAATCGTTTGTAATCCAATGCTTGAGAAGGGGGCAGGCGGTCGCATCGGTTCCCTACCGCTTGCGACATATCCGCCATCCCTGGCAGTCGCGTGTAAAAGCTGAGGGCTAGAAAAAATAGCATTTTATCGTTCCCAAGCCCCAGCGTGGGAACGCATTCGGCAACGCTCCAGCGTTGCCAAACGCGACGCCGGAGCGTCGCTAACTGCATTCCCACGCTGGAGCGTGGGAACGATGGTATTTTCATTTGTTATCTCGTTCCCAAGCGGCTGTGTGGGAATACCGTATCAGCGCGCTGCGTCGCGTAAAGCTTCAGCTGTGGTTGTAGCATTTCAGGACGCAGCGCGTCCTGGATGGGTTCCCACGCAGCGCGTGGGAACGAGAAGAATACTTTTAAAGCAGGCGAAAGATTCAAGGTAAAAAGCCTTTCGTCTTTCGCCTTGAGCCCTTCGCCTGTTTTTTTAATGATCAACCCCAGCCTCGGCAAACGTAGCCATCTCGTTCAAAAATACGACCGCGGATTGCAGCAGCGGGTAGGCCAAGGCAATGCCGGAACCTTCGCCCAAGCGCAATTCAAGATTCAGCAAGGGTTTGGCGTTGAGCTGGCTTAACAACGCCTGATGTCCCTGCTCGCTGGAAACATGGCTGAATACGCAATAATCCAGCACCTGAGGATACAGTTTGTTAGCGACTAACAGTGCGGTGCCGGCAATAAAGCCGTCGACTAAAATAAGCATGCCCAGTTCGGCGGCTTTAAGATAAGCGCCGACCATCATCGCGATTTCAAACCCGCCGAACGTGGCCAGCACGTCTAAAGGCTCCGTTGCGTCTTTATGCTTATTGAGCGCCCGCTGCAAGACGACCACTTTATGTTGCAACTGCCCGTCATTTAAGCCGGTGCCGCGGCCTACGCAGCGCACTAACGACAAACCGGTTAAACGATGCATCAGCATGGCGGCGGATGAGGTGTTGCCGATACCCATTTCGCCAAAGCCGATGCAGTTACAGCCGCCTTGATATTGCCGCAAAACTTGATCCGCTCCGGCTTGCACGGCGTTGGCGCATTGCTCGGCGCTCATCGCCGGATCGGTTAAAAAGTTCCGGGTGCCTTTGTCGATCTTTGCATCAATCAGCTTGGGATGACTGCTCAAATCAGCGTTGACTCCCGCATCGACAATCAATAATTCTAAGCCGTGTTGGCGTGCGAAAACGCTGATCGCCGCACCGCCGGTCAAAAAATTGGCAACCATTTGCGCGGTCACGGTTTGCGGATAGGCGCTGACCCCCGATTCGACAATGCCGTGGTCTCCGGCAAAAATAAGGACGCACGGCTTTTTTAAATGCGGCGTCAGGCTGTTTTGGCACAATCCAATTTGTAACGCCAGGGATTCCAATTGACCCAAAGCACCCAACGGCTTGGTTTTCTGGTCGATTTTGGCTTGTAAAGCGGCGCTTAGTGTCGAGCTGAGCGGAGGGATGACAAAATTTAGCGGCACGGTGTATTCCAAACGTTTTCAAATAATAAATCTTTAAGGTCTTTACGATCCGCCCATTGCTGTTGTTCCAGCATCGGCTTGTCGTAGAATTTATCGACATGGCCGAGGCATAAAACCGCGAACGGCTGGCTGTCTTCGGGCATGTTTAGCAGGGTTTTCAAGGCTTTCGGCTCGAACATCGATACCCAGCCCAGGCCGATGCCTTCCGCTCGTGCCGCCAGCCACATATTTTGTATCGCGCAGGCCAGTGAGGCCAAGTCCATTTCCGGCAAGGTGCGGCGGCCGAATATATACTGTTCCCGCTGCTCGCACAAGGCGGCAACCAGCACTTCCGGGCATTCCAGTATGCCTTCCACTTTCAGCTTCATAAACTCGTCTTCGCGTTCGGCTAAGGCTTTGGCGGTGCGGGTACGCTCCTGTTCGACCAATGCGTGTATGGCTTTGCGAAGCTCCGGGCAGCTGATGCGCATAAATCGCCACGGCTGCATAAAACCGACGCTGGGGGCATGGTGCGCGGCATTAAGCAGGCGCAGTAACAGCTCGGGATCGATAGGGTCGGGCAAAAAATGGCGCATATCGCGGCGCTCGTAAATGGCGCGATAGACGGCGGCGCATTCCGCGGCGGAGTAACGGTTTTGTGTCATGGGCAGGTTGTTTTACGCCAGGCTTGCATTGCCCTTTATTGCCATTGTGGACGGGGCAATAGGGAGATTGAATATAAAATGCTGTACCTCAATCCTGAACTATCAGCTGGGGATTCCATACAATTTCCCATAGATGCTGATCAGGGTCCTGAAAATAGCCGGCGTAACCGCCCCAGAAAGTGTCGTGAGCGGGCTTTACAATAACAGCACCGGCATTTTCCACCTGCTCCATAACGGCGTTAACTTCCGCTTTTGACGAAAGATTATGCCCGAGGGTGAAGTCGGTTGGGCTTGCACCGCTTAGGGGAAGCCCCGAATCATGGGAAATGCTCTTGCGCGGCCAAATCGCAAGCTTCAAACCGGCCTGCAAGTCAAAGAAAGCCACTGCGCCCTGTTCAAATTCCTTACCGATAATACCTTCCGTCTTCAAACCAAGGCCGTCACGATAGAATCGAAGCGCCCTTTCTAAGTCGTCCACACCGAGGGTAATGACATTAATCCGGGCTTTCATGCATGATCTCTGATAAATAACTAAACATTATACGGATGAACCGCCTCAAAACCATGCACTTTGGCTTTGGTGGTAAAGACAGGCGGCGTCCAGCTCTCCTGTTTTTGTCCGGCCAGGAATTCCGCCAGCCATAAGGCCTGATTGCGTATCGGCAAAATAAAAGCATAGAGTTTTCCGTTCGGCAGCTCGGCGACATCGCCCAGCGCGTAAATGGATTCGTCGCTGGTCTGCAAATAGGGGTTAACCTTGATGCCACGGCCTGTTTCCAGGCCGGCCAGTTCGGCCAACTCGGTGCGCGGCTTAAATCCGCAGGCAACAAGCAGGCCGTCAAATTCGGCCGTCGCCTCGGTTTTTACGCAAACCTTGTCTCCCTCCTTGATAAATTCCTGTACAGCTTGGTTGAGCAGCACCTTGACGCCGGAATCCTGCAACACCTTAAGCAACAAAGCCGAATCCTCGGGCGCCAATTGACGCTCCATTAAACGATCCATTGCATGAAACAGGGTCACGTTATCGCCCGCCGTCGCCAAATCCGACGCCACTTCGCACCCGATTAAACCGCCGCCGACAATCGCCCAGTCAGGCTGTTGGTTTCGATTTAAAAAACCTTGCCGGAATTTGCGCAAGGCTTTCAAATCAACCAGGCTATTCAAGCAGAAAAACAGCTTTTCATAAGGTCTGAAGGGCGGCGGAATGAACGCGGCAGAACCTTGCGCAAGGATCAGTTTATCGTATTGCAACGTTAGCTCCCGATCGCTCCCGGATATGGCTATGGATTTAGCCGCGCGATTAACAGCCGTGACTTCCACGTCGCAAAGCACGTTGATATTGCTTGCGCGCAGTTTGTCAAAGGGCTTCAGGATGATGGATTGTTCAATATCGGCCTTGGTAAAACCGCGGGACAGCAATGGGCGGGAATAATAGCCGTCAAGTTCCTTGGTTACCAGCGTAATCCGGTCCTCGGCAGATAACGCGCGGTACTTTTCCGCAAAGCTGACTCCGGCAATGCCCGAGCCGATAATAACAATATGCATACTGTATTCCGCTAAAGATTGATTAGGCCATTAAATCATATTCGCTTTTTTCTACGCCGCACTCGGGGCAACGCCAATCATCCGGAATGTCTTTCCATAAAGTGCCGGGTGCAATGCCGGTATCCGGGTCGCCTTCCGCTTCGTCGTAAATATGACCGCAAACGCCGCATTGGTATTTTTTGTAATCAGACATAACTTTTCCTCTTTTAGTGTTTAAAACTCAGCTGACTTTAACAGGTCCAGGTTAATTTTCAATCCGAATCTATGCTTTCAATCGATAGCTTTTATTCGATACAGTGCGGAAATATCGTCATCGCCGTAACCTTCAGTCATTAGCCGCTCATAATCGGCAAGGGTCATGTCGATCAAAGCGGTCGATGCGCCGGATTGTTTGGCCATGCTTTGGCAGATTTTTAGGTCCTTATGGTGCAACGCGAGCTTAAAGCCCGGCGCGAAGAGACCTTGGGTCATCGTGGCGCCGCGATGCTGTAAAAACCAATTGCCTGACGCGCCGCCGGAAATGACCTCGATCACTTTATCCATCGGCAAACCCTGAGCCTGTGCAAAAGCCAAGGCTTCAGTCACCGCCTGGTTGATACCCGCGCCCATGATTTGATTCACTGCCTTGGTGGCTTGACCTGAGCCGGTTGCGCCCATAGGCATAATGCAGCGGGTCATGGTTTCCAGCACCGGCCGGGCTTGATCCAGTACTGCCAAACTACCGCCGACCATCATCGCCAGAGTGCCGTTTTTAGCGCCCTCAACGCCGCCGGATACCGGCGCATCGAGAAAAGCCGCGTGTTTTTTGGCCAAGATAGCGGCCGCTTGTTTGGCGGTATCGCCGCTGACCGTAGACATATCGACGACGATAGTGCCGGGCTTGATGGTATTGGCTATCGCCTCAACCATTGCCAGCACATCCTGGTCGGCAGAGACGCAAATCAATATTATGTCGACATTTGTAGCGAGCTCTTCCGGCCGGTCGAAGGCGACGACCTTCAATGCTTCGGCCAAGCTTTGCGCCTTTGCGGCGGTGCGGTTATAAACGCCGGTCAAGTACCCGGCCTTGGCAATATTCCCGGCCATGCCGATGCCCATCGCGCCTAGGCCGATCATGCCTGTTTTCATATTATTTCTCCACGGTTGCTTAAGGCGGTCAGTTTAACCGACTCGTATTACTTGGGACATCCTTCCATTTTATAAATAGCGTAGCCGTTCTTGTCGATGTCGGCTCTGATGTCAGCGCTGACTTCGAGGCTGTGATAGAAGAAACAGTTCTCCGGGGTAACGACCGCATCTTCCAGATTAATGCCGGCCAGCCACTGTTTGGCACGGCTAATCGCTTGTTGCTGGTCCTGTTCATCCAATATCACATTGAAATGCAGCTTTCTACCTTGTGCGGTTTTTGCGTAAGTGTCGAATACATGTGAGAGGGTCATCGGTTTTCTCCCTTGCGGTTGAATCGGGAATGGTAAAGTGGACCCCATTGCCCAGACAAAAAACACCTTAACTGATGTTACGTATTGTCCACGAAAAGCACGAAAGGCACGAAAAAAACATCCGCTGTAGGTTTCTCGCTGACGGCGTCATCCCCGGCATTCATTCACAGACTCCCAAGACAAGCGCCTTACGTCATACACCCAGGTCTGAGGGATGCCGTCGTTCTGGCAGGGACAGATATTTGCTCCTGCAATATCTGCATTCCCCACATCCCTGTGGATTATGCCGGAACCCAGACACAGGGAGGTGAAACTTCTTGTTACACAAGTATTTACGGGATGCGTCGTCATTCCGATAGTCCCTGGCCTGGCGTTAAGCAAGAAGCAGGCCTGCCTGGCAACGTTCTGATGTGTTTTAACTATTTTCGTGTTTTTCGTGGACTACGCTTTTTATTATGAGCATGCGTAACATCAGATCTTAATGTCCTTCATGGTAAAAAAACAAGTTATAAAACAGCGTAATGCAGCATACGGATGGAGTTAGTGCTGTTCGTGGACTAACGGCGGCTTTTAAGATGAATGGCATTTATATCCATTTATTAGATTACATCATCGAATAATATCGTTTTATTAAAAATAAAAATCCTCCTAAGCTATATCCAACCACAAAGAACGGCCGTAAAAATACTACGGTAGTGTTTGCAACGTGTGCTTGATGTCATTTTTATGTGTGCCTCCTCTATCTCTCTACAAGGATTGTTTTTGGGGCGGGTTTCGACCCGCCTTTTTTTTAAATCGGGAACGGTACAGATTCTTTACGCGTTAAATCCACTGCAATACAGCCCATGCAATCTGAAGCGGAACAGCCGCCGATGAGTACGCTCTTTATCAGACCTGAGGATAAATTCATGCCGCTACAAAATTTAGTCGAATATTTCAATGACCGCTTCGGACAAGAACACCGCTCCAGTTTTCGTCCCTTTATCCTGGAACAAGGAACAATCAGCGCGCTGTTCGGTCAAATCAAAATAGGCAGTGTTTTTTCGCCAATACGTAAGGCCCCGAAACCCGCCGAGATCGTCGGCCATGCCGCTAAACTTAAGGTTTCCACCCATGAAGTCCAATACCTGTATTCAGACGAAATTGAAAATCTACTGAGTAACCACCCTCACCAAGCCGGCGATTTTGAGTCGATCATCAATTTCGACCGCTTATCCCGCACCGTGCATATGCTCAATTACCTGCCTATCACCCATTTGCAGGGCGCGCTGTTCGTGGAAGTCGATCCACGCCATATACTGGGCGTTAAAAAGGATCATGGCGCGTACTTTGAAGAAGTGATAGGCCAATGCGGCCTGGAAACCAAGAAAGTCGTGATCATCATGTCGGTAAACAGCAACTATGTCCGGCATGACCAGGAACTGGTCGCCGGCCTGGATAATTACCGGCACAGGGGTTATCAAATCGCGCTTAAGTTCGATTACGTCGCGCAGGAAGGCCAATCGTTCGACCTGATTAGCAAGCTGTCCCCGAATTACGTCAGTTTGTCGGCGCGGCATCTTGACCATGTCCGTGACAATGCCCTGTTTGAAAAACTGCGCGATTTAAAAGCGTTGGTCGCTTCAACAGGCGGACAAAGCATCCTGCAACAAATCGATCAAAAAAAGTCCGATCTGTTGGCCCGTAATGCCGGTTTTAACTTGGTGCAGGGCAGTTATTACGAACGGGCCTCGGTATCGGCATTTTTACCGGAATCGCTTGAGGCCGGAGTCAGCGCCAATGGCTAACGTGCATTTTTTCGGTCACTTGCGGCTTAAGGGATGTCCGCGATAGGCATGCACAGAGTAAGCGGAGCATCGGGGAGCGCTACAAACCCATAGCGGGCATAGAAAGTTGCCAATTCTGTATCCTTTGCATCGACAAATAAAAAGCTGCCGCCAATTAAGCGAGAGGCCGTTTTAACTTGCGTCATGGCATCAAGCAACAAACGTTCGCCATGACCTTTCTTTTGCTCCTGGAGCGATACAGCTAAACGGGCAAGCGTCATTGCAGGCACATTTAAGGGGAGGGATTTTTTCATGTTTTTCGGCAATGCTTCTGCGAGCATGAGGCCTCGGATCGCAAGTGAATAATAACCGATGATTATTTCGTCCTGCATCAGTACAAAGGTGCGGGATATATTTTTTTTCTGGTGTTGCCGCGAAGTATTTTTTAGCCAGGCATCAAGGGCTATATTGCCGCAATTAAAACGGTTCAAGTCATGTGATCGATTTAGACTCCGTATTGATAAAGCCACTTTCTACCTCGTTTTTATAACGCTCGGATGCTTTTGCCAAAACGCTATTGGGGGCAGATGGCTTCTGAAGCAGTGCGAATAACATGGCGGCATCTTTACGGGTCAAGCTGATTGTCGTTTCACGCTCAATAAGCTGCTCAGCCCTTTCAAGCGCGGTTTGAACCACAAATTGATTCAGCGTAGCGCCCGTTAAATCTGCTGCCTCTTGGAGTTTCTCTTGTATTGATAGAGAAACCCTTGCCGTAATACGGCCTCGTTCTATTGATTTTTGCTGCATATGAATTAGTTACCGTAGTTACCCATAACCTATGTTAGGTCGATATTGGCATGTCGATATTTTTTCACGTATCGGAAATTTAATTATGTCATTGTGGTGACATAATGACACCCTATTTTACAGCCTCGCCCGAAAAAATTAAGGCCTTCAGGATAAGTCGCCCTATATCGACAACAAGCTTGAACCGTTAGCAGTGAAAATCCTTACCCGCCAGCACGGCTTTGACATAACCGGCCTTGATCACAAAATCGCCGAATCGTTCGCCCGCTTCCCGCTCTTGGGCATACCGCTCAATAATAGGCGTTAGTTCGGCAAGAATCTGTTCCTCGTTGATATTCTCGCGGTACAGCTTATTCAGGCGTTGACCGTAAAAACCCGCGCCCAAATACAGGTTGTACTTACCCGGCGCTTTGCCGATAAAACCGATTTCCGCCAGCGATGAACGCGCGCAGCCGTTCGGGCAACCGGTCATGCGGATCAGGATCGGATCGTGTTCAAGCCCGGCTTGCCTGATGATTACGTCGAGCTTATCGAGCAGCGACGGGAAGTAGCGCTCGCTTTCAGCCATAGCCAGACCGCAAGTCGGAAAAGCCACGCAAGCCATCGAATTCAGGCGTAGTCCGGTTTGGTGATGAGTGTTCGCCAGCCGGTATTTTTCCAGCAGGGCATCAATGATCGGTTTCCGTTTGCTGCTGACTTGGCCGATAAGCAAATTCTGGTTGGCGGTGAGCCTGAAATCGCCGTCATGCACTTTGGCAATCTCGCGCAGCCCGGTCATCATCGGGTAATCTTCGGTGTCGAGTATGCGGCCGTTCGGGATAAATACCGTGTGATGCCAAGCGTCGTTAGCGCCTTCGACCCAGCCGTAGCGGTCGCCGGAATGTTCGAATACGAAAGGTTTGGGCGGCTCCATAGCCCAGCCCAAGCGCCGATTTAGCTCGAACTTTAACCAGTCCAGGCCCCGGTCCTCGATGGTGTATTTAAAGCGCGCGTGTTTGCGATTGCTTCGATCGCCGAAATCGCGCTGAATCTTGACGATTTCCTCGGCGACTTGCAGCGCCTTGTGCTTGGGGCAATAGCCGATCACGTCGGCCAGGCGCGGGTAGGTCGAGGTCTCGCCGTGGGTCATGCTCAGTCCGCCGCCGACACTGACGTTAAAGCCAAGCAGATGATCGTCCTCGGCAATGGCGATAAAACCGAGATCGTTGGCAAACAGATCGACATCGTTGCTCGGCGGAATGGCCAGCGCTATCTTGAATTTGCGCGGCAGGTAATGTTTGCCGTAGATCGGTTCTTCGTCCTGTCGGCTTGAGGACAGCAGTTCCTCGTCCAGCCAGATTTCATGGTAGGCGGTGGTCCGGGGGGTCAGATGCTCGCTGAGGCGGCGGGCATATTCGTAGACTTCCCCATGCAGCCGCGATTGGTACGGATTGGGATTGCACATGACGTTGCGGTTCACGTCGCCGCAGGCGGCAATGGTATCCAGCAACGCGGCGTTGATTTCGGCAATGGTTCTTTTCAGGTCGCGCTTGACGATGCCGTGCAGCTGGTAAGCCTGTCGCGTGGTCAGCCGGATGGTATTATTGCAGTAGGTATTGGCGATGCGGTCCATTTCCAGCCATTGGGTCGGCGTGCATACCCCGCCGGGTACGCGGATACGTACCAGAAACTGGTAGCGCGGCTCCAGTTTTTGCCGGCGGCGTTCGTCCCGCAGGTCGCGGTCATCCTGCTGGTAAATGCCGTGATACTTGGATAGCTGGGTGTCGTCCTCGGCCAGCGCGCCGGTCAGCGGATCTTGCAGGCTCTTGACCAGCGTGCCGCGCAGGTAATTGCTGGTATCCTTGATCCGCTCGATTTCAGCCCGTTTGTTCAATTCGTCTTCCGGGGTTACATAGGCCATTGTTTAATCCTCATTAAAGACACATCCCATTGATAACGTTTACGCGGGTTCTCAAGCTCCTGAGACTGTGAAAGAATTATCTAAACAGTTTAAGAGCATATTCACCACGAAGGCACGAAGAGCACAGAGAAAAATAATTGTTTGCCCTCGTTCCCACGCGCTGCGTGGGAATGCGATATGGGACGCGCTGCGTCCTACGTCGATACACTCCGCATTTCGACACGTTGCCCGCGACTCGCGGCGCAGCGCGCCTTGACTGCATTCCCACGCAGCGCGTGGGAACGAGACATTGTTTAATCCTCATTTAATACACATCCCGCTGATAGCGTTTTGCCTTGTGCAGATTCGCAACATAACCTTCCGCATTGTCCGAGCCTATTTCAGCCGCCACAATCCTGAGCAACGCCTGATGCACGTCGTGCGCCATGCGTTTTTCGTCGCCGCAGAGGTAAAGATGAGCGCCTTCCTGCAACCACGCATACAGTTCCTTACCGTGTTCGTCCATCAAATGCTGAACGTAGATTTTTTGTTCCTGATCGCGGGAAAAGGCGACATCCATACGGGTCAACACCCCGTTTTTCAAATAACGCTGCCATTCGGTTTGATACAAAAAATCGGTTTCGAAATGCTGGTCGCCGAAAAACAGCCAGCTCTTACCCGTTGCGCCCACCGCTTCGCGTTCTTCGACAAACGCGCGGAAAGGCGCGATGCCGGTGCCGGGGCCGATCATGATGATCGGCGTGGCAGGATCGGCCGGAAGCTTGAAGTTAGCGTTGCGATCGATATAAACAGAAATGGTCGCATCTTCGTCAATGCGCTCGGCCAGAAACGTCGAGCCAACCCCTTTGCGATTCCGTCCATGCGACTGGTAACGCACGGCCGCCACGGTGATATGCACTTCATCGGGATGCTGTTTCAGGCTGGACGCAATCGAGTACAAACGCGGCGGCAGTTTGCGCAGGCAGTCGACAAAGGCCTGCGGCGACAGGTGCTTAACTGGAAAATCGGTTACCAGGTCAATGATGTCGCGTCCATGCAGATAGTCGTTCAGTTTATGCTTGTCGTCCAGCAACTGATCCAGCTTGCGGCTGTCCGCCAACAGGGCGTATTTCTGTATCACCGGTCGGGTAATGGCGGTGATTTCGTAATGACTAAACAGCGCGTCGTAAAGCAAGCCGTCCTCGTCATCAAGCATAATCCATTCGGTGCCGCCAAAGTGCAGCGTTTGCAGTAAGGTATCGATCACGTCGGGGGCATTGGTCGGATAAACGCCGAGCACATCGCCCGGTTCGTAAGTCAGGCCGGAGCCTTCCAGCGACAATTCCAGATGATGGGTTTCCTTGATCGAGCCTCGCCCATTCAGTACGATATTTTCCAGCAACAGCGCAGGAAACGGATTCTTGCGCGAATAAGCCAAGACGCTTGCAACGGATGGCGACGACAAGTCTGCCGCTTGGGGTTGTATGTCCAGTCGCATGGACAGTTCATTCAATACCGCATCCATCCAGGCTTCGGCGTCAGACTCGTAGTCCACATCGCAATCAATCCGAGGATGAATCCGCGTCGCTCCCAACGCTTCCAGGCGGCGGTCAAAATCAACACCGGTTTTGCAGAAGAACTCGTAACCGGAATCGCCCAAGCCCAGTACGGCGAACTGCACTTGCTTGAGCGACGGAGCGCGCTTGCTGGATAAATACTCGACCAATTCCCTGGCATTGTCGGGCGGTTCGCCTTCACCGTAAGTGCTGACAATGACCAGCAGGTTTTTCTCGGCCTTCAATTGCAAAAGCTTATAGTCGCCCATTTTTTTGATGACCGTTTTTAATCCGCGACCGGCGGCCAAGTTGTGCATTTGTTCGGCCAACGCATCGCTGTTGCCGGTTTGCGAGCCGACCAGAATGGTAATATCGGCAATATCGTCGGCGCTTGGGACGGATGTTAACTGGTTGGCCGCCAACCCGGTCAAATATCCCCCAACCCAGGCGGCTTGCTCCGGCGATAAAGCGCCAATAAGTTGTTGGAGGAGATGATGCTGATCGTCGCTTAACGGCGTCCGGCTGCGCTCAGGTAATGATATATGCATAGAAATACCCAGGTTCTTAAGGACATAGTTCGAATTAACGCCCGACATGTTGCAACGTTGCTTGGGAGGTTACGCTACGCCAAGCAGACCTACAATTGCGGCTAATACGTAGATTTCGGCCAAAAAAAAGCCGGTGGTCTTTAAGGACTCACCGGCTTCCGGTGATCCGGTCAGCTTGCTTTTTTTTAAAATACGTTAAATCGTCAGGCGCTGTCAAGATAAGTGTCTGCGGGCTGTCGTTAGGCGAGAAACATGCGATAGTCAGACCTTCCAGGTTTTTAAAACCTGGAAGGTCTAACGTGCAACGTTTTGAACCGAGCAACATGCTCCATCCTGTTTGATTCGAAAGTTACCCTTTCGGCTATGCTCAGGACAGCTCTGGCGGGGCCGGGTTTGCAACCCCGTCCCGTTCGGATGCCCTAAGCGGACGTTATGGTTGATGGCGTCCTTAGCGTGACGCATAGCGTCTTTACGCCTTTTTTACACCCCATTCATTACAATCTGTTGCAGTTTTGAACGCCTGGAAACTTATTTTTCGACAGGTTAACCGCTCAATTGATACAGATACAGGGGAATATCGTGCATTGTAGTTTACGTCTACTTGGAATAGCGGCTTTACTGTTGCCGACATTGGGCGTTGCCGGAGTAGAAACGGCAACGCCGGTATTGCAGAAGCTTGACCTGACACATCACTGGGCGGGGTATTTTTCGCTGGCGGTGATGGTGGCGGCATACGTGGCGGCGACCTTCGAAGAGGTTACCGCGTTGCGCAAATCCAAGCCGATGCTGCTGGCGGCGACGTTAATTTGGTTTGTCATCGTTTACGCCTATCAACAGCAAGGCCTCGACCGGCTTGCGATAACGGCTTTTAAGAGCAATTTACAGTCTTATATTGAATTGTTGCTGTTTATCATGGTGTCGATGACTTATTTGAATGCGATGGAAGACATGCGGATTTTTGACGCCTTGAAAGTCTGGCTGGTCGGCAAACACTTCAGTTACCGGCAATTGTTCTGGATTACCGGATGGCTGGTATTTTCCATTTCCAGCGTCATCAACGGCCTCACCGCGGGCTTGTTGATGGGCGCGGTGGTGGTCGCCGTCGGCAAAGACAGTCCGCGCTTTGTGTCTTTGGCCTGCATCAATATTGTTGTCGCCACCAATGCCGGCGGTTCTTTCAGTCCGCTGGGCGGCATCTCTACGCTGTTCGTCTGGCAGCACGGCATGCTGGCGTTTACCGAGTTTTTCAAGCTATTCATTCCCTGTCTGGTGAACTTTTTGATTCCGGCTATGGCGATGCATTTTGCGCTGCCTAAAGATAAACCGACTATCGAAGCCGGACAAGTGTTGCCGCTGCGCGGCGCTAAACGCATCGTCTTCCTGTTCGGGGTAACCATCGGCCTGGCGGTTACGTTCGATACGGCCCTGCATTTGCCGGCTGCTGCGGGCATGATGGGCGGCTTGTCCTTATTGCAGTTCTTTTATTATTATCTGCAAAAAAGCACCGATTCACACCCCCAAAAAGCATCGGAGTTCGACTCGTCTTTGAATAGCGACGAAATCAATTCCTCAATGATTGAAGCCAACAGGCTTGAAGTGATCAGGCTTGATATTTTCGAAAAAGTCGGGCGACTGGAATGGGATACCTTGCTGTTTTTCTACGGCGCGATGATGGGAATCGGCGGTTTGGGCTACATCGGTTATCTGGATGCCATTTCCCAATTACTGTACGGACAATTAAGCCCAACCCTGGCCAACATTTCAATTGGTTTGTCGTCTGCGTTTGTCGATAATGGCACCTTGATGTTCGCCATCCTGACCATGCACCCCGACATTCCGCAAGGCCAATGGCTGCTGTTAACCCTGACCCTGGGCGTCGGCGGCAGTCTGCTGGCGATAGGCTCGGCGCCGGGCATCGGCTTGCTGGGCCAGGCCAAAGGCCAATACACTTTCAGCAGCCATCTGAAGTGGTTTCCGGTGATTTTGCTAAGCTACTTTGTCAGCATCGGCGTGCATTTTCTGGTGAACGCCCACTCTTTTTGAAAGCGCCGGAACACCAACGGCTTCGGAGGAAAATTTTGCGCAACAACGCCCGGCACCCGGAAGACGAACAAGATCGGCAATTACCGGCGATGGCGCTAAACCGTGGCCGTCGTTCGGAGTGCTTGCCGGGCTACCTGTGGGGCATAGCGGCACCCATTATATGTACATTGATCGATTGGCCGTTACGGCATGTGTTGGGGACGGCCAGCATTTTGATGACCTATCTGCTGGGGATATTCCTGGTGGCGAGCCGTTATGGCCGCGGCGCGTCGATGACGGCTTCGTTGCTGAGCATACCGGTATTCGCCTTTTTTTTCGGCCCCCCGACTTTTTCATTCGCCATTTCAGATATTGAGAACATCGTCGGCCTGGCGGTGATGATCGTCGTCGCCAATGTCACCAGTAATTTGCTGGAAAAGGCGCGCTTGCAAGCGGAAATTGCCCGGCAACGCGAAAATCGCACTAATGCGTTGTATCGCTTAAGCCAGGCTTTGTCCGACGCGCAGAATAGCCAAGCCGTCGCGCGTATTGCCGTGCAACATATTCACGACGATTTTGCTGCGGCGGCGGTATTGCTGTTTCCCGATGCGAATAATCATCTGTGCTACCCCAGCGCCGAACCGCTCCGGCAATCCCTGCGCGGCGTTGATCTGGTCGCCGCGCAACGGACCTTTGATCAGCGTACCGTTGAACGTCAATACGACCTGAATTCGCCGATCTATTTCCCGCTTGAATATTCGCAAACCATGCTCGGCGTACTCGCTATACAGTTCGTAACGCTGTCTGCTTTGTCCAATCCTGAGTTAACCGCTTTTTTCGATACGTTTCGGAACTTGATTGCGCAAACCCTGGAACGCCTACGCTTAACCGAACAGGCTAACAACGCCAGTCTTAAAGCCGAGACGGAATCGCTGCGCAACGAATTGCTGAGCGCCATATCGCACGACTTGCGCACCCCTTTGACCCGTATCATCGGCGCCAGCACCGCCCTGATCGAGAACAACGCCGGTTTTTCCGAGGAAGAAAAGCTCGATTTTAATAAAGTCATTCTCGAAGAGGCGCAACGTACCTCGGAGCTGACCAATAAAATCCTGGATATGGCCAGACTGAGTAGCGGAGAAATTATTCTCCATCAGGAATGGAACACCATTGAAGAAATTGTCGGCAGCGCGCTGCACCGCCTGGAAAAAAATCTGGGCGCTCGTCCGGTCAGGACGCTGTTGCCCGACAATTTGCCGTTGCTCTGGATAGACGCGGTGCTGATCGAACAGGTGCTGACCAATCTGATCGAAAACGCGATCAAATACACCCCGGCAGGCAGCCCTATCGACATCAGCGCGGAACTGTTGCCGACCGCGTTAAAAATTACCGTATCCGATTACGGCTTGGGTATTGCAAAAGGCATGGAAGAAAAAATATTCGATAAGTTCTACCGTCTTGAATCCGAGACCCAGCAAAACGGCGTGGGCGTCGGATTGACCTTATGCCGGACGATCATCGAAACGCATGGCGGAACGATTTATGCCGCTAATTGTCCTGAAAAAGGCGCGTCGTTTATCATCCATTTACCGCTCCACGAACCGCCCCAGATCAATTGGCACGAGGGGATGGGGACATCATGAACAACGCCGATCCGTTGATATTAATCATTGAAGACGATCCGCAAACCCGGCGCTTTTTAAAAACCACGCTGTGCAACCGGGGATGGCGCATCATCGAGGCCGAAAACGGCAAGACCGGGCTGTCAATGATCAAAAGCGACAGTCCCGATCTGGTGATACTCGATTTAGGCTTGCCGGACATAGACGGCATTTCAGTCACCCAACGTTTGCGCCAGCTCTCCGACTTGCCGGTGTTGATCTTATCGGCCCGCAGTCAGGAGCAAAACAAGATTATGGCGCTGGATGCCGGCGCCGACGATTACATGACCAAACCGTTCGGCAGCGGCGAGCTGCACGCACGCCTGCAAGCCTTGCTGCGCCGCGTCAGCCGCAGCATCGGCAGCTGCGAAACTTTTGAAACCGGCCAATTGAAAGTCGATCTGGTGCGGCGCAAAGTCTTCAACGCCGGTAATGAAGTACATATAACCCCGATCGAATACCGGCTGCTGAGCATACTGATCCGACATGCAGGCCTGGTGGTAACCCAGCGCCAACTGCTCAAGGAAGTCTGGGGCGTCGAGCATATTCACGACCCGCATTATCTGCGGATTTACATGGGCCAATTGCGGCACAAGCTGGAAGTCAATCCGGCACGTCCCCGTTATCTGCTAACCGAAGTCGGCGTGGGCTATCGATTAGTCGACGACGTAAGCTGATCGGCTCTTAGGATAGGCTCGGTAATAGCTTTCCGAAACGTAAACTCATCGTTCCCACGCTCTACGCTCATCGTTATACACAACGATATCCAAGAGTCGTCATGCTGGCAGGGATGCCGGTATCCAGTGCCATGGACGGTAACTTGGTGACTCTACAGGTACTTGAGTAGCACGAAGCGTCACCTCCCTGTGCCTGGGTTCCGGCATCCCTGCCAGAACGACGGCGTCTCGCAGATACTTGTGTATAACGACGAGCGCTCTGCGTGGGAATGCAGCCTGAACTGCTCTGCGGTTCGGGACGCTGGAGCGTCCCTGACTGGGTTAGGAATGAGCATGAAATAATTTGAACAACTCGCGCCGCAAGTTTTCAGCGGGAGTGCAAGCTTTGCTTGCTCTTGCAGGCAAAGCCTGCACTCCGGCTATTGGCAACTTGCTCAAGTTATATTGTGCATGTTCCTTACCACGCAGAGCGTCACTGCCCTTAAGTTAAACACATCGACACTCCGTAGGAGCGGGCCGCGCCCGCGATATTTGCACAGCGATTGCAGAGTTATAGCGCCATCATCGTGGGCACGGCCCGCTCCTACACCGCTTAACTTAATCGCAGTGACGCAGAGCGTATGAACCCTAAGCGGAAGTTACGCTGGTTCCCAAGCTCCTGCTTGGGAACCCAGTGAGCAAAGCTCCAGCTTTGCGAGCCGGGAAGCTAGAGCTTCCCGTACTGAATTCCCAAGCAGGAGCTTGGGAACTAGCGCGAGTCGTCATACTGGCAGGGATGCCGGTATCCAGTGCCATGGACGGTAACTTGGTGACTCTACAGGTACTTGAGTAGCACGAAGCGTCACCTCCCTGTGCCTGGGTTCCGGCATCCCTGCCAGAACGACGGCGTCTCGCAGATACTTGTGTATAACGACGAGCGCTCTGCGTGGGAATGCAGCCTGAACTGCTCTGCGGTTCGGGACGCTGGAGCGTCCCTGACTGGGTTAGGAATGAGCATGAAATAATTTGAACAACTCGCGCCGCAAGTTTTCAGCGGGAGTGCAAGCTTTGCTTGTTCTTGCAGGCAAAGCCTGCACTCCGGCTATTGGCAACTTGCTCAAGTTATATTGTGCATGTTCCTTACCACGCTGGAGCGTCACTGCCCTTAAGTTAAGCACATCGACACTCCGTAGGAGCGGGCCGCGCCCGCGATATTTGCACAGCGATTGCAGCGTTATAGCGCCATCATCGCGGGCACGGCCTGCTCCTACACCGCTTAACTTAATGGCAGTGACGCAGAGCGTGTGAACCCCAAGCGGAAGTTCTTATTGATGGACTCCCTGGTACGGCCTGCTTCTCGGTGATCAGACCGGATTGCTTTTTTAAACCGCCTTAAGCCGTCCGGCGCTGTCAAAACAACGGTAATTTTTACAAAAATAAACGCCGTATCATCTATTTATTAGATATATATCTAATAATGTTGTTTTATTAAACGGGACACGCGCATTAAGCTGTAACTGAAAAAATCGCGTCGGATTATGCTACGCTCTTATGTCCTTGCGGATAAATTCGGCCTGCAAGACGTTTATTGCCGCGTATTACATTCCACTCATCAGGAGTCAAATCATGCTAATCGGACTACCCAAAGAAATTAAGGACAACGAGAATCGAGTCGGCCTGACGCCGGGCTCAGTCAAGGCCTTAACGCGCCGGGGCCATCAGGTGCTGGTGCAAAGCGGCGCGGGCGAGGGCAGCTCGCTGTCGGACCAGGAATATCAAGCTGCCGGCGGCCAAATAGTTCCCTATGCAGAAGATGCATGGGCGGCGGACATGGTGGTCAAAGTAAAAGAGCCGATTGCGTCGGAATATCGTTATCTGCGTCAGGACTTGCTGCTGTTTACCTATCTGCATTTGGCTTCGGATAAAGCGCTGACCGACGCGCTGTTGGCCGGCGGCACCACCGGCATCGCTTACGAGACCGTACAAACCGAAGACGGCAGTTTGCCGTTATTGATACCGATGAGCGAGGTTGCAGGACGCATGGCGACGCAAGCGGGCGCAACTTATTTGCAAAAGTCGCATGGCGGCCGCGGCGTATTAATCGGCGGCGTGCCGGGCGTCGCTCCGGCCAATGTCGTGATTCTGGGCGGCGGCATCGTCGGCACCAACGCGGCGCGGGTCGCGGTCGGCTTGGGCGCTCAAGTCACGGTGCTGGACATCAGCCATGCCCGCTTGAAATATCTGGATGACATTTACCGCGGGCAACTGCAAACGCGGATCAGCAATGAATCGACTATCGAAGAGCTCATCGACACCGCCGATCTGGTCATCGGCGCGATTTTAATCCACGGCGGACGAGCGCCCTGGCTGATTACCCGCAACATGCTGCCGACCATGCGCAAAGGCTCGGTGATCGTTGACGTGGCCGTCGATCAGGGCGGCTGCGTGGAGACCACTCGGCCTACGACCCATAGCCATCCGACTTATGAAATCGACGGCGTGGTGCATTATTGCGTCGCCAACATGCCGGGCGCGGTGCCGCGCACCAGCACCTTTGCGTTGAACAACCAAACGGCCGGCTACGCCTTACGTCTGGCCAACGAAGGCCTGGACGCGGTGCGTAAAGATAAGGCCTTGCAATACGGACTCAACACCTATCGCGGGGTCGTGACTTATCCCGCGGTGGCGGAAGCGTTCGGCTTGAAACATACCGACCCGCTACAGGCCATTGAGTAGTTCCCAAGACTAAAACTACTCCTGCAGGAGGAGTCGTTAAGCCGCTCCTGCCGGGAATCCTCTTAAGTAGCCGAAATAGTTTAAGAATGCAGCTGCGGTCGTGTGCAAGGTTTTTATTGCCGCTTGGCAGTTCGTTACGGAATGTTCAGCCGATTAATGGACAGGCGGTGTTGTATCGATTATGTTGGGCGGCGTCAGGAGTTTTGTACTCGACCTTATTCAAAAGGAGAATCCGGATGCCGTCATGGTTTATGTTTGTGATTATCGGTATTGTCGGCGGCATCGCCGCTGGCTTCTTCGGCATCGGCGGAGGCATCATCATCGTACCGGCGCTTATTTACTGGGCCGGTTTCTCTCAGCACATGGCGACCGGAACGACCCTTGCGTTGCTGCTTCCGCCCGTCGGTCTCGCCGCGGCATTCGAATATTACCGGCATGGAAATGTAGATATTAAGGCGGCCGTCATACTGGCTGCGACCATGTTTTTCGGCTCGTGGATTGGCGCTTACTTCGTAAACCAAATGGCGGGTCCGCAGCTGCTGCTGATCTTCGGCTTGTTTGTTTGCGGTCTTGGCGTGTACCTTGTTTATGGCGCCTGCAAACGTCTGGGTTGGCTTTGAATGGGCTTTATCCGGGTAGGGGCAGTGCATCCGATGCGATAATCTTCACGTTCAACAATATCAGCCGGGCCGCTTGGGCTGGTCTTTTGCAAACCGCAACAGAAAATCCGCCAAATAAAATTCACTGTCCGGGCTGTAAACGTTGCGGGCTTCATAGATCGTCAACAATCCAGTCGTAAACACGGCCGCGGCGCGGCCAAACGTCAGCGCCGATACTTTGGCCTCGTTATGCGCATAGCCGCGAAAATCGGTTTGCCCGATCAAATAAAATCCCGCCGTCAGGGCCTGGGCGGAAAACGTTGCCAGCGCATGCGCGGGCAGCAGCAGATAAAGCAAACCCTGTGGGCATAATAATTGTTCGGCACTACGGATCAAATCGATAAAGGGCAGTTGATCGGTGTGCCGGGCGGTATTTCTAAGGGCATCGACGGTTTTAAGGTGGTTTTCAAAAAACGGCGGGTTGCTGATGATCAGGTCGTATTGCCGGTCGGCGCTTAAGGCGAAGCTTTGAATATCCTGGTGTACGGCTTCGAGGCGTGTTGCCCAGCGGCTGTTATTGAAGTTGAGGACGGCTTCTTTAAAAGCGTCTTCGGTTAATTCCACGGCGGTGACGTTCGCTGCGCCGAGCTGGGCGGCCATCAGCGCAAGCACGCCGGTGCCGGCGCCTATGTCGAGTACGCGGTCGCCCGGTTTGACTGGAGACATTGCGCCGAATAACACGGTATCGGTGCATATTTTCATGCCGGAGCGTTGTTGCAATACGGAAAACTGCTGGAAGTGGAAGGTTGACATGGTTGTGTTGAATCAAAAAATGTAAGCGGATTGGGTAATGCACCACGAAGACACGAAGGACACGAAGTTTTTACGATGGTTTCCTCCGTGCTCTTCGTGTCTTCGTGGTTAATTATTTATTTATCTTTTGGTTCATCGGCTATCCACTTGTCTTCCCGTTCGACGACCGCTGCTTTTTCTTTCTTGACGGCTTTATGCCAAAGCCCGTCGCTGGAAAAACACGCCCAGCCCCACTTCAGCCAGTTGAGCAATGACACGGCCAACCAGAGCGACCAGAGCAGCATCAGCACGCGGTACGCAATCAGCGGTACCGAGACCAGCGTCGCCGTGGGCAATGCCGCCGGGCTTCTATCCTGATACCAGTTCAAGTTGAATGCCGAAGACTGGTTGCCGATGATCTGCATATCGGGAGACCCCAGCAAACCGTGCTCGACCGCTAAAAACAACAAGCCCAGCGATACCACGGTTAACAGGGCGATGATCGTTTGCAGCGCATTAAAATAGCGAAGGCCCGCAATCGGTTGCGTCTTACGCCAGCCCAGCAGTATTAACCAGGCGATGACAATGCCTGCCGATGGCAAGGGTATCTGGCTCAGCCCGATCAACAATAAAAACCATTGTCGGGCTTTTAAAGGCGTCAGCGGGATTTTGCCAAGACCCGGCGACAGCATCAATATAACAATCAGCACGCCCCAGAATAAAACCGCAGGCCCGAGTTTCGGCCCTATTGCAAATAATACCCAGCGGTCGGACCCTAAGCCGATATTCAGGTTGGCGTTGACGCTCGGCGCTCCCAAGTCCACCTGCGGCGTCGTCAGAATAGTGCTGATGCCGGTCGCCTCCCGCCAGCCGATTGCGACTTCCTGCTTGCCGGGATTGACCGGCACGGTGAGCTTTCGGCCTTCCTGCCTGAGCGGTTGAGTCTGTCCATTGATGGCTACGCTTTGCAGTACGGCGTGTTCCGGCAGGATTAGCGTGTGTTGCGATCCTTGCGAGCTTCTCAAGCTGATGTTTAATTCGGCTTCCCGGTTGCGCTGCCCCGGTTTGATGCTTAAGCGGCTGCTGTCGATGGTTAAGGTTTGTCCTTCCACCGCTTCGGGTCGGGTTATTTGCAGGGCGATGTTTTCGCCCGGCCAGGGATGCCATTCCGGCAGCCATTGCCCGTCGTTATTCAGATGAATCATCGCGAGGCCGGATGTTTCAAGATGCCAGATCGGGCTGATGTCGGCTTTTAGCACCTCGATCCATTGATCTGTTTCGGTCGCCGCATAAGCGATTTTTTCCGACTTTTCCAGCGTAGATTGCCATTGCAGCTCGGTTTGCCGGGTCGGGATGTTCACCTCGACCTTACCGTCCTTGACCCGGATGCCGGGGCTGGTAACCGACTCGCCCGGCAGCAAGGGCACGGACAAGACCACGGCGGAATCGGCTGGCGAAACGCGGATGATCCGGGTAATAACCCGCCAGTCCAGACCCAGTTGCAGGCTGCGCTCTATCCTGACAAACGGCGGCAAGGCGCTCGGTTCCAGTTCGGCTTCTTTTTGCTGATGGGTTTGATCGATGCGGCTAAATTGCAGTTGATCGTCAATCTCGCCGTCTTCCTGTAGGCCGACGACTTGCCAACCGGTATTTTGAATGTCGACCCGGTTAGGCTTTAACGGCAAAGGCAGGGTGAATTTACTTAACAACGGCACGGCGCCGTTCAGCGCCACCTGATGCTCGCCTGGGGCCAGGTTAAGCCACAAGCCGTTGTTATCGCGGTAAAGCCCTGATGCTGTTTTACCGTCAACCAGAATCCGGTTGGGGAACCATTGTTCATATTCGGCGGGCAAAGGCACCGCTACGGATTGTTGGGCGTGAATCTGTAGATCGATTGCCAGTTCCTTATCGGTAAGGGTTATTTTCATTTGCTGGATTTGCGCGCAACCCGGCAAGCAGTCCGGCGGCTCCGGTTTTTCCAATAGCTTGTTGCGCAGTTCGTCCAGTACGGCTTGACCCGGAATTTCGGCATAGGCTTTGGGTGACGGCATCGACAGCATCGGCAACAGCAACAACCACAGCAGCAACGGCGTCGAAGGTCGAATACGTTTAAAGCTGAACTTTTCCGCAACCCCGAACATCAGCAAGGCCAGCGCCGCGACTAAAATCACGCGGGCGAAATTGAGCAGCAGGGTCAGCGTCGGCGTTAAATACCATAAGTGCAGTTGTTGCTGGGCATCAACCGAACCGTTCCATGACAACAGCACCTTGCGCCATTGCCATTGCGGTAAACCGGGGCCGGTTTGCACCTTGGCTTTAGGGTCGATGCGGTCAAAATCGACCGCCTGGTTTGTATAACCATAAGACGAAGAGGCATCTGATGACATTGATTTTCTTAACACCTTTTCTTTCATCTCGCTGATCGCTTCGGAGACGGGCGCCGGGGCGGTCATTTCAACCGCTGTCCCAACCATACCGCGGTCTTGGAAGATGGGCATAGGGACCGCTTGCCAGGGTCTTTCCAGTTGCGGATACAGTCCGGTGCGTACCTGCTGCACCATAAAAGGCAAGGTGAACATGATTAAGGCCAGCCAGAAAGCGTTGCGATACCAGCTCATAAATTTTAAAAATCGGCCTTGCGGCAATACCTTGATCAAGGCGGTCGCGGCCAGAATATTCAGCCAGACGAAATGGGGCGATCCCGGTTCATGCCAGATCAATACCAGGGTGACCAAGGCGAGGCCGCCCCAATAGGGATTCCATAGTCTACCGGTTGCCAGCGCGGCGATTAACACCAGGAACAAGTCCAGCAAGGTCCAACGGGAAATCCAGCTGTCCGGCACATTATCGACGCCGCCGGCCGCCAGCAAACGCCAGCCCGGCGGCAGGTTCAGTTCGGCGCGGACCGTGTGGAAGTCCTGCTCCCAGCCCACGGCGCTGGTTGAGCGGATTGCACCGGCAATACGGCTATCGGCATTCAGCGTTATCGCGCCGCTTCTGACTTCAACGCCTTGCTTGCCGGATTTATTCTGGGTAATAAACTGGTTGCCGCCGTTTAGGGTGACTTTTCCCAGTTGCGTTTGCGGCAAAGTATTTAGCCGCCAGCCGCGGGTCATGTTGCCGGTAATTGTGTCATTGACGGTGTAGCCTTGGCCGTCGAAATCGAGCCATAGCTTTCTGGTCAGATTGAGTTGATTGGGTTCGGGCTCCGGGTCGCCGCGGCGGATGGTTTTAAAGCCCATCGTTTGTCCCTGATTGATTTTATAGGCCGGGAAGTTTTTCCAGTCGTCCGGTAAGTTGGTCAGGCTCGGATCGATGGCGCTGAGTTGTTCGATTTCAACCACGCGCAGTTGGGGGCGGGCATCGAATGACCAGATTTCCGATTCCGGCCATTGGAGGCCTTGTTCGGTAGGAGCGAGCGGGAGCGCATTCAGTTCTTGGTTGTTTCTGGCCAGGATGTCGATTTGCCAGTGGCCGGGACGCAGCTGGATCAATAACTGTCCGTCGGGTTCGAGGCGTGCCGGTAACGGGCTTTGCAAACTCAGCGGAATAAAGCCGTCCAAAAGAGGCCTGGGTAATTTCACTTCGCGCTGCTCGCCGGAGACTTCCAGCGCCAGCCGGGTCAAAACCTGTACGGGTACGTCATCGGTGATTTTTCGGAAGACCTGAATATCCAGGTTGTTTTGGACGTTTTCCGGTTTTTTTAGGCCTGTCTCGCTTTCCTTTAGCCACAGCTGCCCGTTTTTAATAGTCGGTGTCGGTATGAGCGCGCCGTTGATGCGCAGTTCAATCAGCCCTGTGTCGTCGGGTATCTTTAAGTTATCGGGAACGGCAGTCCACAAGAACTCGCCCTTGATTTGGTGCTGCAAGCCGGCAGCCAGTTTAATTGAAGGTATGCCGTCTTTATCCATGACCAGCGAGGTCTTGTTATCAACCGTCACATTAAGAGGCCAGTGTTTTTTATCGCCCGGTAAGCTGATCCAGCTGTCTCGGTACACCGTCCAGCTTGTCGAAAAAGAGCCTTTTTCGTTGGTTAAATCAAGCTGGGTTTGGGTAGGCCAGCTACAGCGTTTTTCTTCGTAGCTGTTGTATAGGAAAGGGCAGGTGGGTTCCGGGCTATCCTGCAATACCCAGGCTATCCAGGGTTTGAGCGGTTCCGGCACCTGTTCCGGCGTTAGCGGTTTTGCCTGAGTGGCTGAGGTGAATAATACTGCGCTTAAGAATAGCCAGACGATATGACTCATGATGCACTCCAGATTGATTAACCACGAAGACACGAAGTTTCTCATGCCTTAAGTTGGCGAGTCCTTGCTCTGATTAAGGGCTCAGCACTCAATTTTTATGCGGAGCTACTCGCTAACTCACGTCCTATCATTGACTCCATGTCAACAACCCGTGGGTGTGCATCAACCGGCTTTAGCAATTGCCGCATTTTTTGTTGCAGATCCGCAGGGTTGATGGCGCGTGGGCGCAGCTTTGAATGCTTCGCAGGTTGCTCAAGATGCAAGACGACTTTCAACTTGCGTGAAGCCGATACAGCATGGGCTAGCTTCTTTTCATTAGAATCGCTTGCATGAATTTTTGCCGGAATGATAGCGGCCAATGTATCAAAAACTTTGTGCGCGACTTCTTCTGCCAGATCAGAAGGTTTTGTGCGGGAATTGATACGATAATCTTTGACTTCAATTAACCATGCTGTTTTATCTGAATCAATAGCAAGCAAATCCAGAGACTTGATACCGTTCCACATGCGTGAGAATTGATTTCGATAAAATGACCAGTCATCGTATTTGCCAACCGGCCAATCATCAGGAAAATCAAAATTTAATCCATCTACGTTAAAATGCTGCATAATCAATCGACTGCCAAAAAGCGGTCAGATTGTGCCAGCTCTTCGTCTAATGCAGCTATATCGCCTATGTCGTCTACAGTGGAACCTTGATCGATTCTAACGCCGTCATCGGTTCGATGAAGCCCAAAGAATTTTGCTTTAACTTTTTTACGACTTGGATCGGACAGTAATATTTCAAGTTCTCGCAGCAAGAAAAGACTGTGAGTAGCAATAAAAACTTGAATGCCGGAGTCAGACAAATCCAAAATACTTTTTGCTACTTGTTTGATGAGTACAGGGTTGAGATTGGCTTCAGGTTCGTCCCAGAACAGGTAGCCTTTGTCGAGCAGCGCTCCCGTTGCAATCAAGCGTGCAAGCATTCCTAATTTACGCAAACCTTCAGCAACCAATGGCATTTCCATGCGACCGCTATCATTCTTTAAATAAAAGCGCCCGTTTTTATCAAGCTCTATTATTCCGCCCATTGCTTTTTCTAAAGGTTCAAGAAGCTCGCGAATTCGTTTTTCCTTGGGGCCTCTTTGTATTAATGCACCGAGTAAAAGACAGGTATCACGCCAGGTTTCTTCAAATTCAAGATAGTGTCCTTCATAAACAGAAATGAAATTAGGAAATATGGTTAGCAATTCACGTGTTGGCAAATACGCTGGCGAAACATCTAGCCAGGCATCCGGTAACTTTTCGATGCTCACTTCAGATTTACTGTTGCTGGCAAAGCTGAACGCTATATTCCAATCACTTTGTTCAAAGACCAAGCTAATATCGCATCGCTCACGCCCTTGTTTTCTCTTCGCTAGACGACCAAGCGATTCGGGTCGAAAAATGTTAACCAACTTATCAGCAAGTCGCGTTTGCAAAAACGATTTAGTGGGAGTCGTCGTTTTTGGCTTGCGCCCTTCTTCTGCGCTTACGGCTAATACCGAATAAATCATCTTAAGCAAATGCGTTTTACCTGCGCCGTTTTCGCCAATGATCACATTCAAATTCTGTCCGAATTCAAGATCAGCCGCTGAAAAAACGGTCAAGTTTTTGAGGGTAATCCGCTTTATCATTGCTTTTTCTCCTCAGGAATTAACGCAGTTTTAACCATTTATAGCTTTCTAATCAGGAGACGAAGTAACAATAATCACCGCTCTAAAAAATTCCTCAACATATCATGCCCATGCTCGGTCAAAATCGATTCGGGATGAAATTGCACGCCTTCAATATCCAGTTGTTTGTGCCTTACGCCCATGATTTCATCCAGCTTGCCGGCTTCGTCCTGAGTCCAGGCGGTTATCTCCAGGCAATCGGGAATGCTCTCCTGTTCGATGACCAGCGAATGATAGCGGGTGGCGGTAAACGGATTGTTAAGGCCTTTGAAGACGCCTTGATTATGATGATAAACCAGCGAGGTTTTACCGTGCATGATGCTCTTGGCATGGACGATGTTGCCACCGAATGCATAGCCGATGCTTTGATGGCCGAGGCAAACGCCCAGAATAGGGGTTTTTCCGGCAAACTTTAAAATGGCCTCAACGGAGATGCCTGCTTCTTTTGGCGTACAGGGGCCGGGAGAAACCACCAGCTTATCGGGCGCCAGTTTTTCTATATCCGCTACGGTGACTTGGTCGTTACGCACCACGGTGACTTTGGCACCCAGCTCGCCAAAATACTGCACCAGGTTGTAAGTGAACGAGTCGTAGTTATCGATCATGACCACGTTAACGGCGCTCATGATTGCTCTCCTTCCAAGCCCGCTTCGGCCATACTCACGGCGCGGAAAATTGCGCGGCCTTTATTCATGGTCTCATCCCATTCGTTGGTAGGTACGGAATCGTAAACGATGCCGGCACCGGCTTGTATATGTAACATGTTGTTTTTGATCACCGCGGTTCTGATCGCGATGGCGGTATCGAGGTTGCCCGACCAGGCAATGTAGCCGACTGCACCGGCATAAATGCCGCGTTTGACCGGTTCGAGTTCGTCGATAATTTCCATCGCGCGTATTTTCGGCGCGCCGCTGACGGTTCCGGCGGGGAAGGTCGCTGCCAGCACGTCAAACGCGTTGTCGCCTTGCTGCAATTGTCCGGTGACGTTGGAGACGATGTGCATCACGTGCGAATAGCGTTCGACGATCATTTTATCGGTCAACTGCACGGTGCCGATTTCCGCGACCCGGCCGACATCGTTGCGGCCCAGGTCGATCAGCATTAAATGCTCGGCCAGTTCTTTGGGGTCGGCGAGCAGGTCTTGTTCCAATTCAAGGTCCTGTTCCGGCGTTGCGCCGCGCCGACGGGTGCCGGCAATCGGGCGCACCGTGACCATGTTGTCTTCCAGCCTGACCAGGATTTCCGGCGACGAACCGACGATGTGGAAATCGTCCAGGTTCAGGTAAAACATATACGGAGAAGGATTCAGACAGCGCAAAGCCCGGTATAAATTAAGCGGCGAGGCGGTATAGGGGATGGACATGCGCTGCGACAGCACCACCTGCATGATGTCGCCGTCGGAGATGTATTGCTTGGCTTTCAATACCGCATCTTCAAAACCTTGCTGGGTAAATCCGGAGATAAAATCGGACTCTTCGACTTTTTTGTGGCTGTGATTCTTGGTCGGCTTGGCTTGCAGCTCGCGCAGTTTGACGGCCAAATCATCGACTCGCGCAAGCGCACGGTTATAGGCATCGTCTTGTTCAGGGTTGGCGTGAGTCAGCAGCAGCATTTTGCCGGACAGGTTATCGAACACCAGCATTTCTTCGGATACCATCAGCAGAATGTCGGGATTGCCCAGCGGGTCTGACTTTCCGGTACTGCGCAGCTTAGGCTCGATATAGCCGATGGTTTCATAGCCGAAATAGCCGACTAGGCCGCCGTTAAAGCGGGGCAGGGTGTCGATGTCGGGAACGTTATAGCGCTCCTTGAACTGCTCTATCCAGATCAGCGGGTTGTCGTGTACGACCGATTCCATCAGTTCGCCGTTTTGTTCCAGGCTGATTTGGTTGCCGGTAATTTTGACGACCGTTTTACAGGGCAGACCGATAATCGAATAACGCCCCCACTGCTCGCCGCCGTGTACCGATTCGAACAAATAGGAATAAGCGCCGTCGGCCAGTTTTAGGTAGGCACTCAAGGGCGTATCCAAGTCGGCCAGCACTTCGCGGCAAACCGGGATGCGGTTGTAGCCCTGCCGGGCATAGTGATTGAATTGTTCTGGGGTCATTTGTTATTCAGCTGTATAGAGTTCGGCAAGTGAGGCCGCTTTTAAAACAAAGAGCTATTATCAGGATGTGTATTACGCTTTCCAAGCGAATCAAGGTATTTACCTTGCCTTTATAAAATTTTAGCTCCGCAACTTTATTTTTATTAATTAACTCTTGCAGCGCCAATGCAATAACTTTAGTTTTTGTTTTAATGTCAGTAAATTGCATGGCTTCTTGTGTAACTCTTCGATTGGATAAAGCGTTGTTTTCATTATTTATAACTCTTTAGTATGATCAGCTTGATAGCGTACATGCCGCATACCATATTTATGTCAATCGTGAGACGCTATTAGTATCCTGCACATGACTAATTCTCAATTTTATGTTTTGCAATTTCACGTTCAATAAAATAGTCTTTGTGATCGTCTATTTGTTTTTCAAAAAACTGACGAGCCATTAATATTCTTTTTTTAGATTTAATAATATTTAATCTTGCTTCTGACTCTGCAACGTATTGCTCTAACAAATGGATGTCATCTATCAATTTATTTGTAAGTTCTAGATTTGTACTCAAGTATTTATTTCTATTTGTATATTCAAGCAATTTATCTTCAGGATATCCACGATCAAAATCGAAAATATCAGCATCAGAGAAAAAGTTAGTACTTTCTTTCATAGTACAGTTTTCTGTGTTGTTTTTTTCATAAAAATCAGGATGGAACTCAATGCCACTGTTTTTTATTTCTTCCTCGGTTAGCTCAGATAATAACCACTCACAAATTGATTTGACATTTTCTTTAGACATAAAAAGCGGCCAAGGTGTTGAAAGCTTAGCTCCGTTGCTAAGTTCTTTTTTAAATATTGTAGAAACAATACATCTATCACCTGAATAACATCCTGGCATGTCGGCTTGATCTTTAATTAATGCGCTTTCAGGAAATCTGTAACTAGCATCAAAAAATTCAATCAGTGGCTCTTCTGCTTCATAGCTGAGCTTATCATCTCTACCATATACATCGCCTTTTCTTATTAAACGAATTGCAATAAGCCTATCTTCAATGCTTTTTAATTTAAAGGGCTTCATTTGGTTACTCAACTTTCAAAAAACAAAATATAAAATATAAAATGGACTCTACTCATGCAAAAAAAACAGCGTAAGGCGGGTGGATTCGCCATCAGGCAATCCACCGCAACTACGACAGGCTGTCATCGGCATTGTGCGTTGATTGGCGGTTTGCTAACGCGAAACCGCCCTACGTATTGCTAGCCTTTAAACTGCCTTAGCCAATTCAGCGCGCATTTCATCGATTACTTTTTTGTAATCAGGCTGGCTGAAAATTGCCGAACCCGCCACAAAAGTATCGGCTCCGGCCGCTTTAATGTCGCGGATATTATCGGTTTTAACGCCGCCGTCGATTTCCAGACGGATATTCAAACCGCTGTTGTCGATTCTTGTTCTGACTTCACGCAATTTATCCAGCGCTGACGGGATGAAAGACTGGCCGCCAAAGCCGGGGTTAACCGACATCAACAAAATCATGTCCAGTTTGTCCATTACATAATCCAGATAATGCAGCGGCGTGCCTGGGTTAAATACCAGTCCCGCCTTGCAGCCGGAATCTTTAATCAGTTGCAGGGTGCGGTCGATATGCACGGAGGCTTCGGGATGGAAGGTGATGATGCTGGCGCCGGCTTTGGCGAAGTCGGGAATAAGACGGTCAACAGGCTCAACCATTAAATGAACATCAATCGGTGCGGTAACGCCGTGTTTTCTCAGCGCTTCGCAAACCAAAGGCCCGATGGTCAGATTGGGCACGAAATGGTTATCCATCACATCAAAATGCACAACATCGGCACCCGCTTTTAAAACATTGTCAACTTCTTCACCCAGTTTTGCGAAATTGGCTGACAGAATGGAGGGAGCAATCCAGTTTTCGTTCATTTTCTGATCCTCTGTGTTAAAAAATTATTAATTATATCTTTTTTTTGCGCAAACTCTTATGTTTACGCTCGTGTTTATAATAGCCGCACTTGAAATCAACAGGATAAGCCTAATTCATGAAACTGGTAACCTTTACGTATGACCACGAAACCCGTGTAGGCGCTGTCGTTGATGGCTGTGTCGTTGACGGAAAAAATAATACTAAAATCCCGCGAACTATGCTCGAATTTCTGAGCGTGGGTTCCGCTGCGCTGAATGCTATGCAACAGCAAATCGACAGCGGCAATGATCGTATCGCTCTGGATCAGGTCAAACTGCATGCGCCGGTGCCAAGGCCCGGAAAATATTTGGGCATCAAGCTGAACTACGCCGATCATATTGAAGAAACCGGCATGGATAAGCCGGAATATCCGAGTTTTTTCACCAAGCAAGGCACCTGCGTGATTGGGCCTGGCGATGCCATACACCGGCCTAAAGTCTCCGATAAGCTGGATTATGAAGGCGAGCTGGCGTTTGTGATCGGCAAGCGCTGTCGCCATGTGCCGCTCGACAAGGCGCATCAAGTCATTGCCGGATTTACCGTCGCCAACGATGTTTCGGTGCGCGACTGGCAGTTTCGTTCGCCGACCTTTACGCTGGGCAAATCATTCGATACCCACGGTCCGTTGGGACCGTGGATCGTTACCGCCGATGAAATCGCCGATCCGCATAACCTGGATATTAAAACCTGGATTGACGATGAACTGCGGCAAAACGCCAATACCCGGCATATGATTTTCAACTGTTATGAAATGATCGCCTATTTGTCGCAAGCGATGACGCTGGAACCGGGCGATGTCATCAGCACCGGCACGCCCAGCGGCGTCGGCGTAAAGATGACCCCGCGCGGTTATATGCAGCCGGGGCAGATCGCCCGGATTGAGATTGAGGGCATTGGCACGTTGATTAACCCGGTTATTGAAGAACCGGATGATTTGGGTTTCATAAAGTAACGATGCTCAACGCGGCCGCTAATTGGGGCTGCTGATCCCCCTCTCTTCAGGCATAAGTATCTACACAACTTTGCCTAAAAATTGCTGGGCCGTTGCTTTCAATTTGTCCAGTTCCTCTTGAGAGTAGGCCTGGGTAATTTCAAGCAGTGAGAGGAACACCCATAGTCCTGCCAGCA